>Ga0209373_10000463_pt1 | contig 66332 bp, 58 predicted proteins | sample Higcelweek5metaG_FD_187173 | JGI IMG/M metagenome (GOLD analysis project Ga0209373, IMG submission 187173) | Freshwater pond sediment microbial communities from the University of Edinburgh, under environmental carbon perturbations - High... | ecosystem: Environmental > Aquatic > Freshwater >...
GTGTTCTAGTTTCGAAAGTTTCGAAAATCTGTGACTTTTACAACTTTTAAGACTCAAATTTTTAAACTCTAACATATTGTAACATGTTAGGGATTTTGTAATAAGACGCTTTTTATTTGCCGCTTACATCGATGTTACTAAAAATGGAAAGTCGTTTAATATAACACCACAGGAAAGACCAGAGTTAAAGGTAAGGGAAGGGACTTCGTGGGATACGTTTATTTCTTTAAGCGATTTAGAGAAACTATTAAATGTAGATATAAGGGTGGACCAGGAACATGCGACAATCTATTTCGAGACAAAAAAGTAATACAATTAAAATATATGCGGGTCTATATTCTTACATTGTTATCACCACCGTGCGTGCCATTCAGTACACGGTGGTATATAACAAATACCGAATTTTGTTTTAAGAACAGTTAGATATCCATAATAATTGGTAAAATCATTGGTCTTCTTTTAGTTTTTTGATATACATAATTCTTTAAAGTGTCTTTTATAGTGTTTTTTTTCAAACTCCAGTTTCTACCTTCACATTTAGAAACCGCTTCTTGACATACTTGTTTTAAGTCATTCATAAACTCTTCTGCTTCTCTAACATATACAAAACCTCTTGAAATGACATCAGGTCCAGTTATAACAGCACCTGTTTCTTTTTGTACCGTAAGAACAACAATAATCAGTCCATCTTCAGATAAATGCTTTCTGTCTCTTAGTACAACAGTACCAACATCTCCAACTCCAAGGCCATCTACAAGAACTTTACCAGATTGAACATTACCATTTATTCGTGCTTCATCAGAATTTATTTCAAGTACCTGCCCAATTTTCATTACCAACGTTCTTTCTGGATTCATTCCAAGATTTTGAGCAAGGGTTGCATGCTTTATTAGGTGTCTGTATTCACCATGTACAGGAAGAAAGTATTTTGCTTTTACAAGCATATGAATTAGCTTAAGCTCTTCCTGACACGCATGACCTGATACATGTATATCCGCAAGTGACTCGTATATTACCTCAGCACCTTTTTTGAAAAGCTCGTTTATTACCCCTGATACAGATTTTTCATTTCCAGGTATAGGAGTTGCTGAAATTACTACCAAATCTCCTTTAATTATTTCAACTTGTCTATGATCACCAGAGGCAATTCTTGATAGTCCAGACATTGTTTCACCCTGACTTCCTGTGGTAATAATAACAAGATTCTCTTGGTTGTAACTGTTGATTCGTTCAATTTCTACAAGTGTTCCTTCAGGTATACTAAGATAACCTAATTCAATTGCTTTTTTACAAACATTAACCATACTTCTGCCACTAATTGCAACTTTGCGATTATATTTTACAGCTGCATCAAAAACCTGTTGAATCCTGTGAATATTAGAAGCAAAAGTTGCTAGGATAATCCTATTTCTTGCATTAATAAAGATTTCTTCAAATGCTTTTCCAACAGTTTTTTCGGACATAGTATAACCAGGCCGTTCAACATTTGTACTATCGCACATAAGAAGCAAAACACCTTTTTTACCCAGTTGTGCAAAACGTTGCAAATCAATAGGTTCACCCGAAATAGGTGTATAATCAACCTTGAAATCTGATGTATGAATAACTACCCCTACAGGCGTATGTATTGCTAATGCTACAGAATCTGCAATACTATGGTTCGTTCGTATAAACTCTACCTTGAAAATGCCAATGTCAATTGTCTGACCTTGAGATACTGTTTGAAGATTACAATCTAAAAGAATCCCATGTTCTTCAAGCTTATACTCCAATAAACCAAGTGTTAGTCTGGTTCCATAAACAGGAACATTCATATTCCTTAATACATAAGGTAATGCTCCAATATGATCCTCATGACCATGAGTCAATATAATACCTTTAACTCGATCTTTATTTTTTGTTAAGTATGTAGTATCGGGCAATACAAGATCTATACCAAACATGTCATCGTCTGGGAATGCTATACCACAGTCAACAACGATAATGTCATCACCATATTCAAATACCGTAATGTTCTTGCCAATCTCACCTAATCCTCCTAGAGGAATAATTTTTAACTTTTTTCGTGTTCTTTTCATTTAATTCTCCTTATATTAATCCTATTAATCTTAATTTTTATTAATCTAATCTTAATCTTATATTCTCTCGCCTTTTTTCAACCTTTCAATAAGGGAAGACAAATCACTTTTTAGTACTCGCCAGTGACGACATATTTTAAAAGCTGGGATTTTGCCTTCTTGTACAAGCTTATATGTAGTCATTTCACTAAGTTGAAGATACTTCGCCACCTGACTTACTGTCATTATTTCTCTGTCCTGATTGTTGTTTTCCACTGTTTCAACTCCTTTATCAACCTTGATCGTTGTTGCCACTTGCGATTCCTGCTTGGGTAATCAGAATGTTCTTTCAGTGACATTGTATAAGATTCCTTTCATTTAATCTATAAATATTAATATTAATTAGTTTTGACTATAATCTTTTATAATTATATATAATATTACTCTAAATTTAATAAAATAGTCAAATAAAATATATTTATTTATAATCTAGTAACTTATTTGTTCAAGAAGATGAAAATAATAATTGACAATGTTTTCTGGTAGTACTATAATTAATTTAACGTATTAGTAAATTCTAATATGATAAATTAACGGTTTAATAAAGTGTCAAAGACATTTTTCGTAAATTTATCACATTGAAAAAAGCAATAGAATTAAATCATATAATTGAATTATCATATTAGTAATATAAAATATTAACACGAGGTGATAAAATGTCGAATATGGGAAACCAACTTATATCAAATGTATTTAAATCATTGGCTCATCCTACAAGGATTCAAATAGTTAAGCTATTAAAAAACGGTGAGATGTGTGTTTGTGATATTCTTCCTAATCTTGATTCAGAGCAATCCAATACATCTCAGCATCTTACAGTGTTAAAAAATCAAGGTATTGTTGAAAGCAGAAAAGATGGATCTAAGGTGATATATTCAATAAAAAACAGGGAAGTATATGAAATGATTGATCTTGCCGAAGCTATTATTCTTCGCCAGATAGAAGAAACAAAGACATCATTATTGAAATAAGATATTAGTACTTAAAAGTGTTAGGAGATGTTATTTTGTTTATATTTGAATGGTTAAACAATCAACTGCTTAAAATGGAATGGCTTTCTAATTTAATTAAGATTTTGGTAGAAAATGTGTTTGGGCTAAGCATTAAAGACCAATTGGGTGGAAGTATTCACTTTTTTATTTATGATGTAATAAAAATATTTATATTGCTTTCGGTGCTTATTTTTACAATTTCGTACATTCAAAGCTTTTTCCCACCCGAAAGAACCAGAAAGATATTAGGCAGGTATAATGGAATATCAGCAAATATACTAGGAGCTCTTCTTGGTACTGTAACTCCATTTTGTTCGTGTTCTTCCATACCATTATTTATTGGATTTACAAGTGCAGGACTGCCGATTGGAGTTACATTTTCGTTTTTAATATCTTCGCCTCTTGTAGATTTGGCGTCAGTTATTTTACTTGCAAGTATATTTAATTGGAAAATTGCAATAGCCTATGTAATTGTAGGCATTATTCTTGCAGTAATTGGCGGAACTATTATTAGTAAACTAAAACTTGAAGGATATGTGGAGCCATTTGTTTTTAATAATAAGGTTCTTGAAGCAGCACAGGAAGAATTAACTATCCGTGACAGAATAGATTTTTCCAAGGAACAAGTATTAAGTATAATAAAGAAAGTCTGGCTATATATACTTATTGGTGTTGGAATTGGAGCTGCTATCCATAACTGGGTTCCTGAGTCTTTAATAAGTGCAGTCCTTGGACAGGACAAATGGTATTCCGTTTTATTGGCAACTTTTGTGGGTATTCCAATGTATGCTGATATATTTGGAACATTGCCTATTGCTGAAGCATTGGTTTCAAAGGGAGTAGGAGTTGGAACAGCTCTTTCCTTTATGATGGCTGTTACTGCACTTTCACTCCCATCTATGATCATGCTGAAAAAGGTGGTTAAAACAAGATTGCTTGTAATATTTGCAGGTATTGTAGCAGTAGGAATTATACTGATCGGGTACGTCTTTAACTCATTTGGTTATCTTTTAATTTAAGATAAATATTTAAACCATATTTAAGGAGGTCAATTTTATGTCAAGAACATGGTATCCTGTTATCGACTATGAAAAATGTATTAATCTAATGACAACTGTGGTTGTTCATGTGGGGATAAAGATGGAGGGTGTTGCTAATGGGTAGTGAAAAAACAACTAATTCTAAAAAGGGAATTGCTATTAAAATTGTTATACCAATTATGGTCTTAATCGTTTTAGCAGGTGTTTGGTTTATAAAAAACAATAACAAAAATGCTGACACAGTTGAACCTGACAAATCTGGAGCAACTGTATCTGAAACTGGAACTAATGATTCTGACAAATCTGGGACAACTGTGTCTGATAATTCTGATTTTGAACTTCATGTTACAGAAAAAATCGATCTTGAAAAACTGAAGTCGTATGGTCTTCCGATTGTCATAGATTTTGGTGCGGACTCTTGTATCCCATGTAAAGAAATGGCTCCAGTATTAAAAGAGTTAAATTCAGAGCTAAAAGGAAAAGCAATTGTTAGATTTGTAGATGTGTGGAAGTATAGGGAATTGGCACAAGGTTTCCCTATTAGTGTTATTCCTACACAGATTTTTATTGATGCAAATGGTAAACCGTTCACGCCTAAAAATCTCGAAGCTATGCAGATGGAGATGTTTAAAGGAGAAAGCGGGGAGCATGATTTTACAGCACATAAAGGTGGAATGACGAAGGAACAGTTGCTAGAAGCCCTTAAGGAAATGGGGATGAAGTAATGGATCTAGTTATAAATCAATGGCTTGAATCACTTTCAGGGGCAATTTCATCAAGTATTTGGCTTGCACCGATTGTAGCATTACTGGCAGGAATACTTACTTCCTTCACTCCGTGTGCACTTACGAGTGTGCCTCTTGTCATTGGTTATGTAGGAGGTACGGGACAGAGAGATACTAAAAGAGCCTTTTGGCTGTCAGTAGTGTTTTCCATAGGTATGGCAGTTACATTTACTGTGCTTGGAACAGCAGCATCTCTTCTTGGAAGACTAATGCAAGGAACTGGTTCGTGGTGGTATATCATTCTGGGTATACTTATGCTTTTGATGGCACTACAGACATGGGAGATATACAATTTTATACCATCAACCTATGCAATCAGCAAAAGTACTAAACGTGGTTATGCGGGGGCTTTTTTTGCAGGAATGCTTGGTGGTTTTTTTTCATCACCATGTGCAACACCTGTTTTAGTTGTTCTTCTTGCTATGGTTGCTAAGGAAGGAAGCCTGCTTAAAGGAGTGGTACTACTACTTTTATATTCCATAGGACATAGTTTTCTGGTAATGATAGCAGGTACATCTGTAGGTTTTGTTCATAAATTGTCATCAAGCGAGAAGTATGGCGGGGTAAGTAAAATATTAAGAATTATTATGGGTTCACTCATTATGTTGATATCCCTATACATGTTTTATCTGGGTTTTTAAATTATGATATTTATAAGTATGGGTTTTAAAGAATGGACAAAATAACAGTGTTTCAGTGTCTGAAAAAACTAGTGATGTCAATGAATAATTATATAATATTAAGGAGAGATATTTATGGTAATTAAGATTTTAGGCTCTGGATGTAAAAATTGTATTACTTTGAAGGATAATACTGAGGAAGCATTGAAAGAGGCGGGGATAGAAGCCGAAATTATAAAGGTTACAGACTTTAAGGATATAATGGCTTACGGTGTGATGTCGACCCCTGCGTTAGTAGTTGACGAAAAGGTTGTTTCTTTTGGTAAAGTTTTAAAACCAAAGCAAATTGTTGATATTCTTAAAACTATACTTTAATACTTTAATATATAATGTATTTGTAATAGTAAAAAATTATAGGGACATAAAAAATAAAAGATAGTTTATATAAGAAATATCAAAGATGGCTGTTGCACTAAGAAAATAGTGTAGCAGCCATTTATGCTCCCATTAGCCGAACAAATTAGTTACAACCGCATCCGCCGCCTTTGTTTGCTGTCTTAATAGCTGCAGCTATGCTTTCGGTTGTTGGTATTATTAATCTACCATTTCGGCAAAATCAATTTCTTCATTTCTAACCATTTGATATTTAACCTCAATATCTTTAAAAAATGAGCCATTTACAATTGTAATTATATCTTTTTCACCACAAGATGTTCCTATATTTACTGTTATATTATGTATGCCAGGTGGTAGATCTCTATGAGCTGGTTCGCCATTTTGAGGAGGAAGAGAATAAAAATAACCATCTGGGTTAAATGAATTATGATTAAATCTCACTGTACCACCAGAAACACATATTACATATTTATTTATTCCTATATTGGTATAATTAACTTCAACATTTGAAATAAGATTTGAATTTGTCAACAATACTTTATCAAGTCTTTCATGTGCTTTATGCGCTTGAATTGCATAGATTTTATCATCATCTTGTAAAACCGAAACATTTTGTTCTCCCGTATTTGGTGGTGATGTCCAAGTTGCACTATCAGGATTAAATGAATTATGGCTTAATACTAACCCACTCATTTTTGACTTGATTACAAATAAATTTAAACCTGGTTTTACAGGTAATTCAATGCTGGATCTACCAAAACAGAATTGACCCGAAAGCTTTATAGTTGTATTTATTATCCGATCTTTTTTCTTTTTTGCAATGCTTCCCAATGTTGAATTGTCTGGTAAAGTAACAATGGAGTGTTTACTTTTTGATATTTTTTGAGAACTATAAATTCCTGTATGCCCAGAAGAAAAATAGCTAACTATACAATTTAAGAAAAGAAGTTCAATTCCATTAGCCCCAAACAATTCAATACCAAGAATAAAAGAAGCAAATGGAGTATTGGTTGCACCAGCAAACACACCAATTAAACCTAGTGCAGCAAGATGTGATGGTGATATGCTCAAAAGACTCCCTAAAAAGTTTCCAAGTGTCGATCCAATAACAAACAAGGGAGTTACTTCTCCTCCTTGAAATCCTGCTCCTAGTGTAACGGAGGTAAAGATTGTCTTCCAAATAAACGCAAAAGGTGAAACTTGACCTTCCATAGATTCCTTAATTAAGGGCAAACTTAAACCAATATAGTCTCTAGAACCAACTAAAAATACCAATAGAATTATTATTACACCACCAATAAAACTTTTTAACATGGCATTTTCAAAACTTGAAGAGAAAAGCTCTTTAAGTTTATGAGTTAACTTGCTGAACATTCTGCTAACCAAGCCAAAAGCTACTGCAGCCAGCATAATTTTTATGATATTTTCCAGGGATGGACTTATAAAGCTTTGTATAACATAATGACTATGGCTAACACCTAAAAGTCCAGTTATAGCATTACCTATATAGGCCGCTGTAACACAAGGAATTATAGATTCATAACTCATAAATCCTAAGGCTGCAACCTCAAGCCCAAATACCGTTCCAGCTAATGGTGTTCCAAAAACAGCAGCAAATCCACTGCTAACACCACTCATTAAAATTATCCTGCTATCTTGTTTGTTTAAGTTTAATACCCGGCTAATCCAATCAGCTATACTGCCACCCATCTGGACACCAGTACCTTCTCGCCCAGCAGATCCACCAAATAAATGTGTCAATACTGTGCCTAAAAACACCAAAGGTGCCATTCGAAGGGGTATTTTGACATTTTCATGGTTGATTTTTTCAAGAATTAAATTATTTCCCTTTGAAGATTGTTTTCCTAGTTTGACATAAAGAAAACTTACAAAAACACCTGCTTAATAATTTGTGCTTTCATAATCTAAGTTCCTTTCATTTTAAATTGCAAATAGAAACTCCTACATAAAATACCTTTAATCCAATTAGTTTTACTGTTATATGTTCTTAGGTGGAATAATTTAACGTAAATTTAACACAATAAAAGTTGTATTTATATGCCATTATCCATATAATATTAATATATTCGCTTATATGCATATAATCATGAAAACAATAGAAAAGAGGTGAATTAATGAATAAGCTGCCAGATGTTTTAAAAGCACTATCAGATGAGACACGTTTGAGAATTTTAAATCTTTTATATGAAAAAGAGCTTTGTGTTTGTGACATAATGGAATCATTGCAAATATCTCAGACAAAAGCTTCAAGGCATTTGATTTATCTTAAAAATGCTGGTCTTGTAAAAGATCGAAAATATGCTCAGTGGGCATATTACTCAGTATCTAAAGATGAACGTATGAAATTCATCGATAGTTTGGTTTATGATAACTTAAGAACTATAGAATTATATGAAAATGATATAGAAAATTTGGTTAAATGGTTAAATCAGAAGAATACTAATTGTGAATAGAAAATGATAGCCAAAAAATAATGGTGAAAAGAAATTTTCAATAATTTATATGGAGGGTACAAAATGAAAATAGAACAAAAAGAAAAATTATCGTTTCTTGACAGGTTTTTAACTCTATGGATTTTTCTTGCGATGGGATTGGGAGTTGTAATCGGTTTTTTGTTTCCAAACTTGTCAAAAACATTGGAAGGAATGAGTACAGGAACAACATCATGGCCTATTGCTATTGGATTAATTATTATGATGTATCCACCACTTGCTAAGGTTAAGTATGATGAAATGGGTAAGGTGTCAAAGGACAAAAAAGTTTTTAGTTTTTCCCTGATTCAAAACTGGATTATAGGACCTATATTAATGTTCATACTTGCTGTAGTATTTCTTCCTGATATGAAGGAATACGCTGTTGGACTAATTATTATAGGACTTGCACGTTGTATTGCTATGGTTATTGTATGGAATACACTTGCTAAAGGTGATAATGAATACTGTGCTGCACTTGTAGCACTTAATTCAATATTCCAGATACTGCTTTACTCAGTATATATCTGGTTTTTTATTACAGTAGTTCCTAACTTTTTTGGCTTATCCTTTGGGGGAATGGAAGTCAATGTAGGCATTTTAAAAGTAGCTCAAAGTGTTCTTATATATCTTGGGATTCCTTTTGCAGCGGGATTTATTACTCATTTTTCACTAATAAAATTAAAAGGAAAGGAGTGGTTTGAAAAAGTATTTTTGCCAAAGATCTCTCCTCTTGCTTTAATTGCTTTACTCTATACTATTGTTATTATGTTCATACTTAAGGGACATAAAATAGTTGAGCTCCCTATGGATGTAGTTAGAATAGCAATTCCACTATTGCTGTATTTTGCTATTATGTTCTTTGTAAGCTTTTTTATGTCTTGGAGAAGCGGATTTTCGTATGAAAAGACTGTAACTCTTGCTTTTACAGCTGCAAGTAACAATTTTGAACTTGCAATAGCGGTTGCAGTTGCTGTATTTACTATTGGAAGCGACCAAGCATTTGCAGCTGTAATCGGTCCATTAGTTGAAGTTCCTGTTATGATAGCGTTGGTTAATGCAGCACTTTTGATGAAAAGAAAATATTTTGATGAGAACGGTTTACCAAAGAGGTGATCAAAATGAGATTTGCAGTTTTAGGTGATGTGCACGGAAATATTTATGCTCTTAGGAGAGTACTTGAGGATATTAATAATAGAAATGTAGACTTTATCCTATCTACAGGTGATTTAGTAGGCTATATGCCATTTCCGAATGAAGTTGTGGAATTGATAAAAAGTAAAGGCATACTTTCAATCCAAGGAAACCATGACAAGTATATTTCTTCATGTAAACATCTAGTTAAAAATGAAATAGCTAAAATGAGCAAACAAGATCTACTTGCCAATGCTTCAGAGGCATATACAAATATGGTATTAAAGGAAGAAAACAGAAGTTACTTAAGAGGTATGCCTTCTCAGATAAGCATTAAAGTTGATGGATTAAATGCTTTGGTAGTACATGGAAGTCCAAGAAGAATTGATGAATATATGCTTGAGGACTCGCCTTCCCTTATAGAAATAGCAGAATATGCAGATGCTGACATTATTATTAGTGGGCATACCCATATTCCATTTACTACTTTCTTAAGCGGAAAGTACATAATCAATGCTGGTTCTGCTGGCAAACCCAAACACGGAAGACCTGAGGCAACATACGTTATCGTTAATGTAAAGGACAATAAAGTAATTTCAGAAATAATTGAAACTCCTTATGAAGTTGAGAAAATTATAAATGCAATAGAATCAAACAATATGTTTGATAAAAGACTTATAGATATGCTTAGCAAAGGGTATTAGATTAAATGCATTATTAAAAGAATAATGAATACTAAATAGATAGACTGGAGGGTCAATGTATGAAGATACTTATAATCGGTGCAGTTGCAGCAGGTACGTCTGCAGCTGCCAAAGCAAGAAGAAACAATGAAGATGCGGAAATAAAAATATATGAGATGGATAGTGATATTTCTTATTCAGCCTGTGGTCTCCCTTATTTTATTGGTGGAGAAATTGAAAATCTGCAGCAGCTGGTTCCAAGAAACTCAGCATTTTTCAAGAGCAAATATAATGTTGATATTCTGACAAGTCATCAGGTTTCGAATATCGATCCAAATAACAAGATTGTTGAAGTCATCAACCTTTCTACATCTGAAGTTTTTTCTGAAAATTATGATAAATTAATAATCTCAACAGGTGCTAAACCAATAGCTCCACCAATAAAAGGAATAGATAAAAAGAATGTCTTTATGCTCAGGAATGTAAAAAGTGCAGAACTGATAAAAAACTATATAAATAAGGAAAATCCCAAAAGCGCAACTGTGATTGGTTCTGGGTTTATTGGGCTTGAGATGGTTGAAAATTTAAAAAATCTTGAAATAGATGTATCGGTTATTGAGATGGAAGATCATTTGATGAAGCCGTTAGACAACGATGTATCAGTATATTTGAAAGATGTCCTAATAAAGAATGGTGTAAATGTATATATCAAAGACAGCGTAAAAGAACTGGCAGGAGATGAGTATGCCAGCAAAGCAGTACTAGAAAGCGGAACTATATTAGATACAGATATGGTTATTGTAGCAGCAGGAATTCGACCAAATGTAGATCTGGCGAAAAAAGCAGGTATTGAACTTGGAATAACTGGTGCAATTAAAGTTAATAGCAGAATGGAGACAAGTATTAAGGACGTATATGCTTGTGGAGATTGTGCTGAAAGTTTTTCCGTAGTTACAGGAAAACCAATTTATAGACCTTTAGGATCCACAGCCAATAAAATGGGAAGAATTGCTGGGGATCAGGCAACAGGTGAAAACCTTGAATTTAGAGGTGTTTTAGGTACTGGGATTTTTAAAATATTTGATAGTACAGTAGCACAAACTGGGCTTTCAGAACGGGAGGCTTTACAGGAAGGCTATACAGTATCAGTTTGCCATAATATTAAGCCTGATAAACCTGAATACTTCCATGGGGAAGAAATGTTCATCAAAGCAATTGCAGATAGGGATAACGGAAGGCTATTAGGCGTACAGATTATCGGAAAATCAGGTGTAGATAAGAGAATTGATGTTTTTGCCACAGCCATTTCATTTGGTGCCACAGCTCAGGATTTGTTTCATTTAGACTTAGCTTATGCACCGCCGTTTTCAACTACTAAGGACCCTGTGATGTATACAGGTATGATATTGACAAACGACTTAGAAAGAGGAAGAAAGCTCATTACTGCTCAGGAACTGTCTGGAAGAATACAAGATAACGAAAGCATTACTATTATTGATGCTAGGGTGACCAAGCAGTATCAGCAATCCCATGTTGAAGGAGCGGTTAATTTACCTCATGAGATTTTAAGAGAAAAAATTGATTCTGTAGATAAGGAAAAGATTATAGTAACATACTGTAATAAAGGTGTTACTGGCAATGCAGCACAAAATATATTGATAAACAAGGGCTTTAAAAGAGTTTATAACCTTTCGGGCGGGCATAAAAACTATTTTAAAATTAAAAAGTAGGTATTAAAAAAGTATTTCATGAGTTTACCGTGGCACAAGTTATACTTAACTGAAGAATCCACATAAAAACTCCTTCTATGGTAGAATAATAAATCCATAGGAGGAGTCTGTAAGTTTTAATAAAATATTTTACGACCTTTTAAATTTTACACAACCATTATTTTGAAATTTGGATTAAGTCCTTGCTGACTTTTTGTATATGTTCCATTAGATTAGAAAGACTCTCAACTCCACGGGTCTGCTCTTCAACAGATGCCAACATCTCTTGCCCAGCTGCTGCATGTTGTTCTGATATACTTGCAATATTTTCGGATTCTTGACGAATTTTCTTAAATACTTCCAACGTACCATTTACTGCATTCATTTCATTTTCTATGTCTGTATCAAGTTCTTTGAAATATGATTGGATATTACCAAAACTTACATTAACTTTGTTTACAATTAATTCTCCAGTATGAGTAGCTTCTTTTCCATTTTGAACTTCCTCAAGAACTGCCTTATTCTTTAACTTGATATCCAAAATGATTTCATTAATCTGTTTTACTGTTTTAGCACTTTCGTCAGCCAGCTTTCTGACTTCCTCTGCAACAACAGCAAATCCTTTACCCTGATCACCAGCCCTTGCTGCTTCTATAGCTGCATTAAGTGAGAGCAAGTTTGTTTGCTCAGCTATTTGAGTAATGCTTTCAAGAAAATCATTTATTTCGTCCATACTATTTGCCAATTCTTTAACAGTTGTCATGGAAGAATTGACAGCATTAATTATAATTATCATCTGTTTACTCATTTCTTCAATATTCATTGAGCCTTCAGATACTGTTTCTTTTGTTTTGTTGGAAATTTCAGATAAATAATTAGAAATTTTGGCAGCCTCAACTATATTTTTGTCAATATTGTTTATTAAACCACTCATATTATTCAAGCTTTCAGATTGTTCAGTAACTCCTTTTGTAACTTCCTGTACTGTTAAGAAAATTCCATTACTGGATGTCTTGAAATCTTTTAAGTTGGAATTGCATTCTGTAATATCCTCGTTCAAATTAGCATTACTGTTGTTGATTGTTTCCATTAGTGTTTTCAACTCATCCACCAGTTTTACTGCTTTTTTTTCATTTTCTTTTGTATTGAATATCATTTTACTTCCCCATCTGGTTGCAAAGTATAATATTAATGAACAAAAATTAACTATAATCATTATAATAGCTATTGTTTCATCACTAATTATACTATTATTAGCAATAAGCGTTATGGCCACTGTTAATATGTCTAAAGATACACAGAACGCTATAAAAACCTTGCTATTTAAGTATAATGTTACAGCACAAATTGGTAAAAGAGTAGAGAATAAAGCAAGCATCGAATTTACTTCTGCTGTGGAGATAAAAGTTGATGATAAAGTGTTTAGAAACATTATACAACACAGTAATATTCCTGAAAAGGTATCAAGTTTTCTTAAGAAATATAGTGTAGTCGAAGTAATAAGTCCTAGAAAAAGAACTAGATTTGTAATGATAGAGATTGCTGTAAGAGATTCTTGTGAAAATAATGTACCCAATACTCCAAAGGCAAGTATTGGCCAGAATGAAATCAGTATCGCTCTCGATACTGTCCTTGAATGATTTGTTTCAAGTTTGTCTTTCGTAATCATATAAATGACTCCTCCAAATCAATAATTAATTCTAATCTTACTAGTCGATGAAAGTTATATCGACAAATTAATAAATAATAATTAGTTCTTATACACAACGCAAATGCGAAATTTTCAATTCACTTTAGAATGTTTTATAATGGATAAAAAAGCCATCCAGTAATATTTCAATAGTTCCTTAACATAAAAGTAAATTTATGATAGAATCATAATGATTACTAATTGTCGAAACGGAGATTGCTTAATGATAACAGGAGATTTAAAAAATAAAATTTATAGTTTATGGGACATTTTTGCCGCTGGGGGATTGACGAATCCACTTGATGTTATAGAGCAGATTACATATTTAATGTTTATTAGAGATTTGGATGATGTGGATAGTATAAAATCTAAAGAAAGCATCATGCTTGGAACACCTTTTAATAGTATATTTGACGGTGAATTTCAGGTTGGTAATAAGAAGATCGATGGGAAAAAGTTCAAATGGTCATCGTTTAAGGATACACCAGCCGCTGAAATGTATGAAATAATACAGCTTGGAGTATTTCCATTTATCAAGGGATTACATGCTGATAAGAATAGTGCATATTCAAAATATATGGGAGATGCCTTATTAAAAATAGAAACCCCACAGTTGCTTTCAAAGATAGTAGATTCACTCGATGAAATATATGAATTGATTAAGAAGGATCAGAGAAAAGATGCAAAAGGCGATTTGTATGAATATTTGCTGTCCAAGATTTCTACAGCAGGACGTAACGGACAATTCAGAACGCCAAGACATATTATAAGAATGATGGTTGAAGTAATGGCGCCAAAGCCAGAGGACACAATTTGTGATCCATCATGCGGCACAAGCGGATTTTTGGTAAGCGCTGGTGAGTATTTAAAAGAAAAGTACCTTGAAGAAATTTTTATGAATGCAAAAAATAAAGACCATTACAACAATGAAATGTTTACAGGATATGATATGGACAGGACGATGCTGCGTATTGGTGCAATGAACATGATGACACATGGAATTGAAAATCCTAATATCGAATATAAAGATAGTCTTTCAGAACAAAACAGTGATGCAAATACATATTCCATGATATTAGCTAATCCGCCTTTCAAAGGAAGTCTAGATTATGATATTGTTACTGCAGATTTATTGAAGGTTACAAAAACAAAGAAAACCGAATTGCTATTTCTGGCGTTATTTCTACGAATGCTTAAGGTTGGGGGTCGTTGTGCATCTATTGTTCCAGATGGAGTATTGTTTGGTTCATCAACAGCTCATAAGGACATCCGTAAGGAAATAATAGAAAACAATCGTTTGGAAGCGGTTATTTCTATGCCAAGTGGTGTGTTTAAACCTTATGCTGGAGTTTCAACAGGTATTTTGATTTTTACCAAAACGGGACATGGCGGAACTGATAAGGTCTGGTTCTATGATATGCAGGCAGATGGCTATAGCCTTGATGATAAGAGAACACTAGTGGAACAAAACGATATTCCTGACATCGTGGATCGTTTTCATAATCTTGCAAACGAAGAGGGACTCGATAGGAAAGAGAAGAGTTTCTTTGTGGACAAGCAGGAGATAGTGGATAATGGGTACGATTTGTCAATTAATAAGTATAAAAAGGTTGAGTATGTGGCAGAGGAGTATCCAAAGCCGTTGGAGATATTGAAGGAGATACAGGAGATTGAAGGGAAGATCGCTGAAGGTTTGAAAGAACTGGAGGGGATGTTGGGTGAGTAAGAATTGTAAATGGGTAACTTTGGGGGAAGTTACTGACTTTCAAGGAGGAAGTCAACCTTCAAAGAATTATTTCTCGAATGTTAATAAAAATGGGTATATTAGATTTATACAGATTAGAGATTATAAGACAGATGAATATCTAACCTATATTCCCAAAGAAATGGCAAGAAAATTTTGTTCTAAAGATGATATAATGATCGGAAGATATGGACCGCCTATTTTTCAAATTTTAAGAGGTATAGAAGGTGCTTATAATGTTGCGTTAATTAAGGCTATACCTAAAGGAGTAAATAAAGAATTTTTATATTATTTTTTAAAGCAAGATTGTTTATACGAATACATTAATAGTTTTTCTGAGAGAACAGCTGGACAATCAGGAATTGATATGAAAAAGTTAAGAGAATATCCGTTTCCTTTATATCATGAAGAAGATCAAAAGAAAATTGCTGAAATATTAGATAGGGCAAGTAATTTGATTTCTCTTCGAAAGAAGCAAATTGAAAAATTGGATTTGTTGGTTAAGGCTAAATTTATTGAGATGTTTGGTGACCCTGAAAAGAATCCTATGGGATGGGAAGAAACAACTGTTGGGAAGTGTCTTGATGTTTTAACTGACTATCATGCAAATGGAAGTTATGAGACTTTAAGAGATAATGTTTCTTTATTGGATATACCAGATTATGCATTAATGGTAAGAACTACTGATTTAGAAAAGAATAATTTCGTTGATGCTGTAAAATACATTGATGAACATGCTTATAATCATTTAGAAAAATCCAAAGTTTTTGGCGGAGAAATAATTATCAACAAGATAGGTAGTGCAGGAAAAGTATACCTAATGCCTTATCTTAATAGACCAGTATCTTTAGCTATGAATCAATTTTTATTAAGATTTAATGAAAATAAGATTAATCATGTTTTTATATATAACTTATTAACTACTTCTTGTTGTGAAAGTAGAATTTTAGAAAGAGTAAGAGGAGCTGTTACTAAGACCATCACAAAGGATGCTGTGAGAGAGGTTGAAATATTTGTTCCCCCAATCGACCTTCAAAACCAATTTGCCGACTTTGTCCAACAAGTCGAAAAGCAAAAGACCCAACTACAGCAAGGCCTTGAAAAACTAGAACTAACCTATAAAGCACTAATGCAGCAATACTTCAACTAAAAGGGAGTGTTAACGTATGACCAACTTTGATTTTCTTAAGATAGACCCTCAATTTACACCATTTGCAGATGTAGCTATTTCTGCTGAAAAAGTCTTTTCCATTGATTATGCTACCTCTGTGCTGAATTGTAGGCGTGCAATGGAGTTTGCAGTTAAATGGATGTACAGTGTTGATAGCTCTTTGGAAATGCCGTATCAGGATAAATTAGTGACCTTGATGAATTCCGATAGCTTTAAGGATATTGTTGGGGCGGATATTTATAAGCGGATGGATTATATACGACTTGTTGGAAATAATGTAAACCATAATCCGAAGAATATCACTAAAGACCAGGCTAAATTAGCAATTCAGAATCTGTTTGTATTTATGGATTTTGTGGCGTATTGCTATGCTAAAGACTATAACGAGCATACATATAACGAGAAGCTGCTTGAACAGTTAGAAGCCGAGCATGTGAAGGAATCGCCTGAAATAGATGTTGAAAAGTTAATCAAAGAAAATGCTGATCTGAAAGAACAATTAACTGCTAGAAGAGAAGAAAGAGAAGTTACATACGTTCAAAAGCCTCTGGAATTAACAGAGTTTCAAACACGTAAGGCGTACATTGATGTTATGCTTACGGATGCAGGATGGGAATATAATAAGAACTGGAAAGATGAGTATCCAATTGAAGAGATGCCTAATCATTCAGGTTTCGGAGCTGCTGATTATGTATTGTTTGGTGATGATGGCAGGCCGTTAGCTGTTATTGAAGCTAAGAAAACATGTGTGGATGTTTCGAAGGGTCGGCAGCAGGCAGTTCTTTATGCAAATTATTTAGAGAAGAAATTTAAACGCAGGCCTGTTATATTCTTAAGTAACGGGTTTGATACGAGAATCTGGATAGATGGAAAAAAAGGATATCCTGAGCGACTGATATCGGCAATATATTCAAAACGTGATCTGGAAAAGTTATTTAATATTATGTCAATGAGAACCAGTTTGGACAATATTAAGATAAACCCAGTAATCACTGACAGATATTATCAGAAAGCAGCAATAAAAGCTGTTTGTGAAGCCTTTGACGAGCAAAATCGAAGGAAGGCACTTATTGTTATGGCTACTGGAAGCGGAAAGACGAGGGTGGCTATTTCCATTGTAGATGTGCTGATTCGTCACGGCTGGGTAAAAAATGTGCTATTCTTAGCTGACAGGACGAGCCTTGTTACTCAAGCAAAAAGATCATTTCGTAACATATTGCCAGACTTATCAATTACAAACCTGTGTGAAGGAAAAGACAATGTAAATGCGAGGGCGATTTTTTCTACTTATCAAACAATGATGAACTGTATTGACGATACGCAGGATGAGGATGGCGGAAAGCTATTTACCTGCGGACATTTTGATTTGATTATAGTGGATGAAGCCCATAGAAGTATTTACAATAAATATAAAGATATTTTTACATACTTTGATTCTCTGCTGATAGGTCTTACAGCTACGCCGAAAGATGAAATCGATAAGAGTACATATGGCATTTTTGAATTGGAATCTGGTGTGCCGACTCATGGTTATGATCTTGTACAGGCAGTAGAAGACAAGTTTTTAGTAAACTACCGTGTAGCTGATACAAAATTGAAATTTATGCAGTCAGGTATTTCATATAAAGACCTTAAGGAAGAAGAAAAAGAAGAGTACGAAGAAACATTTATGGCAGAGGATGGAACGTTGCCTGATAGAATTGAAAGTGCTGCATTGAATGAATGGCTATTCAACAAGGATACAATCCGTATAGCATTAAATACAGTTATGACTTATGGTCTCAAAGTGGATTATGGAAATAAGATTGGAAAGACGATCTTATTTGCAAAGAACCATAACCATGCTGAGGAAATTCTAAAAGTGTGGAACGAGGAATACCCTAATTATCCACAGCATTATGCGAGAGTGATTGATAATTATACCAATTATTCGCAGAGTTTGATTGATGATTTTTCATCTCCTGAAAAAATGCCGCAAATAGCCATATCGGTTGATATGTTGGATACTGGAATTGATGTACCTGAAATTCTGAACCTTGTATTTTTTAAGCCTGTCATGAGTAAATCAAAGTTTTGGCAGATGATAGGACGTGGAACCAGACTTTGTGCGGAATTGATAGATGGAAAAGACAAAGAATGTTTCTACATTTTTGATTTTTGCGGTGTATTTGATTTTTTCGAGGTTAATAAAAATGGTAAAGAAGCTGGTGTGGTGGGATCTTTACAAGAAAGACTATTCAATTTAAAAGTTGATATTGCATTTAAATTGCAAGGTCTGGAGTATCAAACAGAGGATTTAATACCTTTTAGAAAAGAGCTGGTACAAAATCTGGTTGATAAGGTAAATGAACTGAACCGTGAAAATTTTGCTGTTAAACAACACTTGAAATATGTAGACGGTTATAGCAGGGTAGAAGACTACAATGCGTTAACATACGAGGTTACATTACAGTTGGCAGAGCATGTAGCGCCATTTGTGCTACCAGACAAGGACGAAATATCAGCGCTTCGATTTGATAGTCTCATGTATGGGCTAGAATTAGCCTACTTGCTAGGAAAGAAATATAAAAAGGCGAGAACTGATTTAAACAAAAAGATATCAGCCCTTGCCAGATTTGCAACTATTCCAGAAATATCAGCTCAAAAAGAGTTTCTTGAAAAATTATTAAATACAAATTATATAGACGATGCTGGGATTAATGAATTTGAGGCGATCAGGACAAAGTTGCGTGATTTGATGAAGTATGTTAAGTATGACCCTCGTTTGAAATATACAACTGATTTTACAGATGACATTATTTCAATGAACTGGCGCGAATCTGACCTGTCAAATGATTATCTGGTAAACTACAAGGCTAAGGTAGAGTACTATTTGAAGGACCATGAAGATATTATGGCGATTGCAAAGCTTAAAACCAATCAACCGTTAACAAAGAGTGATGTTTTGGAGCTCGAAAGAATCCTATGGAATGAAATTGGGACTAAGCAAGACTATGAAAAAGAATATGGAGACACACCCCTTGGTGAATTGGTGCGATCTGTCGTAGGACTTTCAATGGAAGCGGCAAACGAAGCCTTTTCAGAATATTTGAATAATGCTAATTTGAACAGTATACAGATTAACTTTGTAAAGAGGATAGTATCCTATGTTGTTAAGAATGGCATGATGAATGATTTAAGCATTCTTGGAGATCCACCGTTTAACGAAATGGGCAGTGTGGCAGAAATATTTGATGATATGGGTGTTTGGATGGGTATACGAAAGGTTATTGATGGTATTAATGGGAATGCGAAAGTTGCGTAGGGATGGGAATGCCATTCAGGACACAAAGACTTTGAAAATTAAAAGTACCGATAGCATGTCAAAGAGAATCCGGGATTAGATTATGCTTTTATTGAGGTGATGAACATGTTAATAAATGAAGTTAGCAAAATCACAAATTTAACTAAAAAGGCAATAGAATATTATACTTTGCAAGGCTTAATTTCACCTAATGTTTTAGAAAATGGATACAGAGATTTTAATAAAAATGATATTGAACGACTAAATAAGATTTCTGTTCTTCGAAAACTTGGAATAAGTATGGAAGAAATAAAAATGATACTTTCTGATGAATCAAGAAGTACTTTGCAAACAATATCTGTACGAAAAGAATTAAGCTTGCAGAGAGAAAATGCAAAGAAATTAATTCTTGACAAATTGAGCAATGGTCAAAGTTATTCTGAAGCTAGTGCAGAGTTGCAAACAATTGACAATAGTAGAACAATTACTGAAAAGCTTTTAGAAGCATTTCCAGGATATTATGGTAGATTTATTTGCCTTCATTTTGCTCGATTCTTAAATGAACCAATCAAGACGGTCAAACAGCAATCATCCTATGAAAAAATAATATCTTTCTTAGATAATGTTCGGTCACTCAACTTGCCAGAGGATTTGCAGAAGTTTTTAATTGAAGAAACGAAGCACATTGGTGCAGATCAAATCACAGAAATGATTGAAAACACAAAAAAAAGCATAGAAAACCCAGATGATTTTCTATCAAATAATAAGGAGATGGTAGAGCAGTATTTGGCATATAAACAATCTGACGAATACAAAAGTTCTTATGCATGCAAAATCATGGAACTAACTAAAGAGTTTTATAGTACAAGTGGATATTATGATATATTCATTCCTGCGTTAAAAGAATTGAGTAGTTCTTATTCCAAATACTATAAGCAACTGGAAATAGCAAACAAAAAATTATTGGCACAATATCCCGAGATAGAAAAAATGTACTATTAGGCAACATTAATAACATAATTGAAGTTGTTAGTGATTGCGGGAATACAAGTGGAACAGGTAATCATACGGAAATTTTAATATTTTGCTTATTAAAAGTGACCTTTCGCAAGAAAAAATTGCTGAATTCTACAAACATAACTATCCATATGTTGATGTTGTAAAAGTAGAAAAAGATGAAACATATACTATCAATGCAATTAGTCGGTCTGGAGTTTAAAAAATTAAAAGGCATTAAAGACTATAATGAATATTATATCGTTGAAAGGATAGTAGATGCTGTTTCTGCGATAATTCAAGTGCTGAGATTGGAGAATTTAACATGAAAATCACAATGATACACGGGCAAAACCATAAGGGAAGTACTTACCATATAGGGAGATTGTTGGCGGATAAGCTTGCAAAAGAGGATGAAATTACAGAGTTTTTCCTACCAAGGGACTTGAATCATTTTTGCATTGGCTGCTACCAATGCATTGAAGATGATACAAAATGCCCATATTACAAGGAAAAGAGGATCATAACTGATGCTATGGAAAAGGCAGATCTGCTTATTTTGACGACACCAAACTATTGCATGGGGCCATCTGCATCAATGAAAGCTTTGCTTGACATGATGTTTACATATTGGATGGTACACCGTCCAAGAGAGTGGATGTTCAGAAAGAAAGCAGTCGTTATTTCAACTGCCGCTGGAGCGGGGGCTAATCAAGCCATTAAGAGTGTGAAAAAGTCCCTCTTCTATTGGGGTGTTCCATATATAAAAAGCTATGGCATTAGCGTACAGGCCATGAACTGGGCTGGCGTAAAAACGGATAAGAAAATAAAAATTGAAAAAGATATGGGTAAGCTTGCCCAAAAGCTCACCCATGTTGAAAGACCAAGAGTCGATTTAAAGACAAAATTCATATTTTATATGATGGCAAACATGCACAAAGCCGGATGGGACTCTTCTCCAGTCGAAAGGCAGTATTGGGAGGAACGGGGTTGGCTTAATAAGGAGCGACCTTGGAAAAAGAAAACATAAAAGATGCATTAGGTGGGTCAGAGGTCGCATTATTTATATAATACGTATTAGAATTAAGAATTAAATCTATAATTGTAACGGGGTCATATATGAAATTAAAAGAAAGAGCAAAAGGAGACTCCATGGTATGCGAAGGTATTGGCAATTTTGACTATAATATATGCTTTATCACCAATTGATTTGATACCTGATTATATTCCTGTTGTTGGTTATATTGATGATTTAATAATACTGCCTTTAATGGTAGCAGCTACGATAAAATTGATTCCAAACGATATAATTAACCAATGCCGAATTGAATCTGAACAGATTTGGAAAGAAGGAAAGCCCAAAAAGTGGTATTATGCAACACCTATAGTATTTATTTGGCTTATAATCATTGCATTAATACGCGATAAGTATTTAACATATTTAGGAGAAACTATCTATGATTATATGGATAAATGGAGCTTTTGGCGCAGGTAAGACACAAACAGCATTTGAACTACATAGGAGAATTAAAAATTCATTTGTTTATGACCCTGAAAACTTGGGCTTTTTCATTTCAAAGAATATCCCATCAAGTCTTAAGAAGAAAGGAGATTTTCAAGATTATGAAGTGTGGAGAGAACTTAATTATTCGCTTATAAAGTACATTGAGGTGAATTTTGATGGAGTACTAATTATTCCAATGACTATAGTTAATCCAAAGTATTTTAATGAGATAGTGGGATATTTGCGAAATCAAGGAGTGATTGTAAAACACTTTGCTTTAATGGCTTCAAAAGAAACCTTACTCAAAAGATTAAGAAGCAGAGGGGATGGAACTAATTCTTGGCCAGCGCAACAGATAGACAGATGTTTGGAAGGTTTATCAAATGAAGATTTTCAATCACATATAAATACAGAAAATATGACAATAGATGATGTTGTAGAAAAAATAGCTTTTATGTCCAATATCAATCTTCTACCTGATAATATGGGTAGATTGGAGAAACGAGTCAACCGAATTATAACACAGATCAAACATATAAGGCTCTTTTCATGGAGGCTTTAAGATGCTTGCAACATTTATCGTTTTATAAGAAAGAGAGTGCGAATCAAATGGAATATGTAAAACTTGGGAACTCAGGTTTGGATGTATCCAGACTTTGTCTTGGCTGTATGAGCTTTGGTTGTGCGGAGAAATGGATTCATCAATGGGTACTAGATGAAGAGAATAGTCGTCCTATTATTAAAAAAGCCCTTGAACTTGGCATCAATTTCTTTGATACCGCAAATGTGTATTCAGGCGGAACTAGTGAGGAAATTATTGGTCGTGCTCTAAAGGATTATGCAAATAGAGATGAAATTGTCATAGCTACAAAAGTCTATAACCGTATGCACCTCATCCAATAACTTTTATAAAATAACGGTAATTTGTGTCTATATACACATTTTATTGCTTTTCATATTTCCATCCGAGTCAACTGATACCCTAAATACATGGTGGCAAGAGTATCAATTCCTGAGATACTGCTAACAAGTATTGGGATTTTTGTTGCAGGTCTTATATTTGGTTGGTCATTTAAAAAGACTAAGTCGTTGTGGGTCCCTATTATTCTGCATATGACATGGAATAATATATCTATAACAATAGGGCTATGATTATTGTTTTATATCTTTTAATTGGATATATTGTAATTAGTTGTAGCGTGTTGTATTATAGTTATGCATAAATACAAGTGTGCATTCTTTACATGTGAAGGGGAAAGGATTGTTATGGAATGTTTAACTGATATAAAATCCAGTAAGCTTTACAAGAGTTTTCAAGAAAATGAGGCTTTGCTTGATAGCTTGCTGTTTAATATTCCTGAAGCGATTGTTATGCTTGATGGGCAGAGGCAAATTGTTTACTGGAATCATTTGGCTGAGCAAATAACAGGTTGGCTGGCAGCTGAGACAATTGGTCATTCAATTGAAGAAATATGCTATGAAATGGGTGTGGGCTATTCGTTTAATGAAATAGAAGAACAACTTAAAATGAAAGGGTTGTGTAGCTACGAGTTGGCATCATACCACAAGAATGGAAAATGCATCTACCTTGATGTAAATATTAGAAAAACTAATGAAACACAAGATAAAAATGGAAGAAGTGTGGGTATAATAGCCTCTTTCAGAGATATAACTAAGTATAAGGAAGTAGAATTAAATTCTGATAAGAAATGTAAGGAGTATGTGGATATAATTGAAAGCTTTTCAGAAGGTTTATTCATAAATGATTTTGAGAACCGCGAATTTTATTGCTCTCAAGCATGGAAAAGAAGGCTGGGCATTGAGGATTTATCCTATAAGGAGATTGAGCTAGTTTATAAAACCTTAGTACACCCTGATGATTTGAAAATTGTTGAAAATGCTTTTTTGAATGTAATTAAAAATAGAGATAATTATCTAAGGGCTGAGTACCGTGTTAAAACGGTGGATGCAGGATATATATGGGTTTTGTGCCAGGCCCGATTTACTTACAATAATGAAGGCAAAGCTGTTAGAGATTATGGTATTTATATAGACATCACGAAGAGTAAGATGCTAGAAGATGAAATAAGGGTTCAGAAAGATCTTTTTGAAACTGTTATAGATAATATGCCACTTCCATTTATGATTTTTGATGCTAATGGTGATCTAGTTGTTGAGAATGCTGAAATGCGTACTGGTAGATGGGGCATTGAGAATTTTGCATCTTTAGATAAAGCCTATAAGACTTTTGAGGCATGGGATTCAAATGAGCATAGAGTTGTGAAGAAGGATAGTCCTGCTTGTAAGGCATTAAGTGGCGAATTTATCAAAGATAAAATTATTTTTGTGAACTATGACAATAAACAGATAATAATTGAGCTTTCTTCTTTCCCTATCTATGATAAGGACAATGTTTTGATTTCAGCAGGTGTTTTCTTTAGGGATATCACAGAAGACTTCCAAAATCAGAACGTGATTAAACTTCAGCAGGAAAAGCTGCTTAAATCCAAAAGGGATAAAATTGAAGTCTTAAAAAACTCTATAAAAATGAAGGATGAATTTTTATCACTTATTTCTCACGAGTTTAAAACACCAATAACTGTGATTTTATCTGCCATACAATCCATGAGATATATTTGTAAGGATGATTTATCGGAAAAGGCTAATAAATATTTAAACATGATAATGCAGAATTCCAACAGGGAATTAAAGCTAGTAAATAATATCCTTGACATAACACGAATAAACGAAAAGTACCAAAAAGTAAATAGAAGGAATATGGATATAGTTTTCTTAACAAGATCAATTACTGAATCAATCAAGGTTTATTCAGAGAAAAAGGGGGTTGAGCTGTCATTTTCTTCAACAGTTACTGAGCAAGTTATGGGTATGGATGAAGAGAAATATGAGAGAATACTATTAAACCTTCTTTCAAATGCTGTAAAATATACGCCAAATGGAAATGTAATAGAAGTTAAACTTTTTAAGAAGGTTGTTGATCACAGATGCAAGGTTTGCATTCAGGTGAAGGACAGTGGAATAGGAATTCCAGAAGATAAGCATAAGCATATTTTTGCAAGATTCGGGCAGGTAGACAGCTCGCTATCTAGACAAGCAGAGGGGACAGGTCTTGGTCTATCTCTGGTTAAGCTTTTGGTAGACCTTTTGGGAGGAGAAATCACTTTAGAGAGTAATGTTGGAAAAGGGAGCACATTTACTGTTGTTTTACCTGCGCGTAAGGTAAAGGAGAGTAATGTTGAAAGTGTTCAGGAGATAAAAAATTTCAGGCTTATTCAGGCTATAGATATTGAGTTTTCTGATGTTTATATGTAATATTGAATATGATTTTGAAATATGGTAGACTTTAATATATATTTAATATAGGAGGAAATACATATGTATGTGAAGAAAATCATTGCAGTTATGTTTATTTTAACTACGATTTTGACATTTGCATCGGTATCAAACGCTGGCGGGCTTGCAGCTTCACAAGGCAGAATAATTTATTTAATGCAAAGACAAAATGATATTGAGTTTAAACTTCAGACTATCAACCATAGGAGAACTGTTTTAGCAGAGCAGTCAGCACAGGTTGCAAGGGACAATATAAATTCATTATATAATGTAAACGATACAAGCAATTATAATAGTCAGATAGCGCAATTACAAGCAATGGATAGTCAACTTGAACTCAGACAAAAAGATCTTGAGGTTCAATATAAAGTAGTGCAAGCCGAAATAAATGCGCTACAAAAAATTATAGATAGAAATATAAAAAGCTCATTTAAAATCTTTTATTAAAGATCATGAAATGAGATGGAAATACATAAAAATTGGAAGAAAAGAAATGAGCGGCTTAAAGGGCCGTTGATTTTTTGATTGGCTATATTTATACATTCGTGCGATTGGTATGGCATTTATAATCATGCGACGAAGAGAAAAATGTATTACTTATGGGAAATGAAGATGCGTTGGATGTTGTAGAAGGTTAATCTGATTATGGTTGTGTAACAAATAAACAAGGAACCAATATTATTATTAGTGGTTAAGTCTGATAAAAGACTTAACCACTTTTGTTTTTTGGTAAAATTATACATAATGTTCGGAGTAGGATTCACGTTGATTATTTTATTATTAAACTATATTATATTGGATGGAATGAGAAGGCACTTAAAAAGAATTAACAAATAAAATGAAAAAGGAGAAGAATTCAAAATGAATATTAAGCGTCTAGCAGTGTTAGGTTTTATGATTGCTTTACTGAGTGTAGTTGGTTTTACAGCACAGGTGCACGCAGCAACTTTTGGTGACAAAATGGTAGTACATTATATATCGGACATACCCGAAAACTGGGTTATGGTTGGAACGATTGCTCCATTTGTTGACAAGTCAAATCCTAATTATACAGGTGAGAATGATTACACAATCATGTATGTGGGTGGTGCAAATTTTGGAGATACTGTAGATATTGTAATGTCACATGTGATAGGAGAACAATATAAAATTCCTAGCGGTTGGGAAGTAATTGAATCATCTAGAACTTTGTTGGGTATCTTATGTAAAATCCAGTATAAAGTAGTAGCTACACCTACACCCGTTACGGAGTTGCCAAAGCAGGATAATGGATTGAGATTGAAATATGGAGATATTATAGAAGTTGAATCAAACCTATCATTTTCTCAAAAAGATTATCTGGTCCAACTACCAAATCTCGTGAATACTTATAAATATATTGGTAATGCAGGTTATGGAACAATTGAAGAAACCGATACCGATTATATTCCAAGAGAATGGATTGGTATAGAATATAATAAAGATTTAAGCCGCATTACTAAAATAAAGTGCGTATCTAATGCAAAAATTGGTGATGTTGAATATGCGGTTATACATAGAAATCAATGGGGTCGCTTTAATGAAGGTGATTATTATTTATCAAATGAATATTTTATTCCAGAAGGCTGGATAGTAACACAGTATGATGAAACAACCCTTAAAGCTGCCCTAAGATATATTGGAAATGAGAATGACATTGCAAAGCAATATAAATTTGGAGATAAAATATCGTGCGCTTACATACCAGACATGAAGTTCCCTAAAAATTGGGTACCTATTAATGAAAATAGCATAATGTACATTGGTGGAAATCCGTCCTTTGGAACTGTTGTGGAACTATATTTAGAACAAAATGAAACCAATAGCCCTGATTGGATTTGGAAGGAATTTGGCAAAAAAATTCAGTACATAGGTAATACTAAGTATGGTGATGAAGTAGAAATTGATGTACTCAGTTATTATAGCTGTGAGGGCACTGATAGGGCCTTAAAAGCAATTCCAGACGGATGGGCTTTTGTAAGTCTTAAAGGTCAATATGACAGTAAAAGTATTATAAAATGCTTGAAGGGAGCTTCTTACGGTAATCAGCTTAATGTATCTATATTTTATGCATATAATCCAAATTTTGATTACTGTTCTATAGACAAAAAATACACCAAAAACTCTTTGCCAAATGGATGGGTTGTTACTGATTATGATAAAGAAAATTTGAGTTGTACTATAGAATATATCCTAGGCGCTCCATATAAAACACAATTAACACTAAGGAATTTGATGGGAACTAAGCATGGATATGGTGGTGCATCATACCCTATGAAAGAAATGAAACCACCTTGTGGCTGGATTGTTACATCTGTTGGTGAAGAAAACTATGTCATCACTTGTCTTGAAGGAGCTTCATATGGAGATGAAGAGTATGGATATGTAGATCTTTGTTTTGACTGGTATAAGACAGGATTGCCTGAAGGATGGATTTTTGCATCCAAGGTCGATGACCTCAATAGGGTAAAAGTTAGGTATATAAAGGGTGCTCCACTTGGAACGAAAGAAAAAGCATATAAGTTTGCCTGTAATTATGACTACTTTTGGGACCTTCTTCCGAGTGGATGGGTAGATACGTCAAGTGGTAATGAAGATGCACAGACACTTACATATATAGGAGACGAATATCCTGAGCTTGGGCAAAATGTTGATTCTACACTAAAAGATGAAAATGGTAAAGAAGTGATGCTCCATGACTTTAAAGGAAAAAATTCAGTATTGTGTCTAGACTATGAAGATTCTGATTTAACTACTATGATGAACGAATGTCCCGGTGTACAGTTTTTTAGTATCACAGATAATGAAGAATTTACGAAAGATTATTGTAAAAATATGATGCTAAAAGATGCTGAAAACAAATTTGCTTTTGAGTATGCTGGTTTAAAAAGTTTTGATGGTACATGGACTCGGACTACATTCTATACACCTACCTATCTTTTTGTGGATAAAGACTTAAAATTGGTTTCCAAAAAGATTCGTATTTCTGAAGCTGAAGCCATAGAAGAAGCAAAAAGGTTGTTTGGAGCTGAAACAGAAATTGTTGTGACACAACCAGCCACAAACCCAATTAAATCATGTGATTTGAACAATGATGGTGTGATAAATATGATGGACATAATGAAGCTAGCAACTGCGTTTAGTACAGTTCTAGGAGATGAAAGATATGTATCAGCATATGATTTGAACAAGGATAATTCAATAAATATGGCTGATGTCATTCTGATGGCAACTAATTTTAACAAAATAATAAGCGATGTGGAGGGAACAATATGATGAAAAAAATAAGTAGTATAGCACTAACTTTATGTAAGAATTAACAAACACCAGGGTAACAATGCTTTTAAAGAAAAGTTCAATAACTTCATGGCTAAGTATGATATGCGAGCCGCTGGTGAAATAGATATGGCAAAGGAAAGATGGATAGAAAATCCTGAGCCTCTGGTTAAATCAATTTTAGCTATTATTAAAACCTCTAAAGAAGGTGCGCATAGAAAGGATTACAATGAAACAATAAAAATTGCAAAGACAGCTGCTGAAGAATTGGTAAAAGAAGTGGAAATAAGACATGGCAAAATAAAGAGTAAAATAGTAAAGAGGCTTGTAAGAATTATTAGAAATGTAATGCCTATACGTGAACATCCTAAGTATTTTTTAATGAAGCTAATTTTAATTTATAAGAAAGCTTTTCTAGAGGAAGCAAGAATACTGGTGAATAAAGGTTATCTAGATACTCAATGTGATTAATTTACAATAACAAAACTTAAAGCTTTCAAAGCTTTCAATGCTTTTTAACTGGACATTAAAGCTAGTATAACCCATATCTCCTGTGGTATAATATAATCATCAATCACACTGTAAAGGAAGTGAATTCCATGGAAGAATCAAACAACCTCATACGATTTGACTGGTTTGTAAAGAAAATGCTTCGTGACAAAAGTAACTTTACTGTATTGGAAGGTTTTTTAACCGCCCTACTTAAAAAAGACATAACCATTTTAAATATACTAGAAAGCGAAGGAAATCAGGATACTGAAAAAAGCAAGTTCAACAGAGTTGATCTCCTAGTTGAAGATGCTCATAATGAAAAAATAATAGTTGAAATTCAGAACGAGCGTGAATCTGACTATCTGGAAAGAGTTCTCTTCGGAACTTCAAAGGTAATCATTGATTATTTTAAGCTTGGAGATAAATATAAGGATATATCTAAGGTTATCTCTGTAAGCATATTATACTTTAATTTGGGAACTGGAAATGACTACATCTACTATGGAACCACAGAATTTTACGGAGTCCATACAAAAGAAAAATTACTGTTAAAAAGTAAAACTGTAACGATTGATACTATTGGTAATGAAATCATTACCTACCAGCCAAAGAAAAATATATTTCCCGAATACTATATTATCAATGTTGAAAGGTTTAAAGACATCGTAGAAGAAGATATTGATGAATGGATATATATGCTGAAAAACTCTAAAATAAAAAAGGAGTTTAAGTCCAAGTACATCAAGGAAGCTGAGCTGCACCTAGATCTTGGAAAGCTTGACCGAAAAGAACGAAGGCAATACGAGAAGCATTTGGAGTCCCTAGCTATTGAAAGAGATGTTATGAGTACCGCTAAAGAAGAGGGTAGAGCAGAGGGTAGAAAAGAAGAAAAAATTGAAATTGCCAGAAATCTTTTAGGTCTTTTAGAAGATACGTTAATAGCTGAAAAAACAGGTTTGTCTCTTGAAGATATAAAGAACTTGAAACGACAATAAGTCTTTTAAACAAGGAACTAATATTAAAAGTGGTTAAGTCTGATAAAAAGGATTTAACCACTTTTGTTTTATGTCTAGGAGATGAAAGATACTTATTAGCATATGATTTGAACAAGGATAGATTATACCTAAATATAGAACAAAAAAGGTATAATTATTGAGTTTAAAAAAGTTGACAAGTTCGAAAATGACCTTTTTAAATTGTCCGAAATCATTCTCCATTTTTTGTTGTATATGGACTAAAATAGCGGTATCGTGATTACTAATATCAGCCCCTTTACTTTCTTTATGGGCTGGATTGGCACTTGAATCTACAAGATTGAATCCGTTGGTGCGAAATCCTTTTTACAAAGAGAGGATTGGATGTTTTTTATTTTTGGAAATTTATTGATAATGTTAGCTTTAGGTGATATAATACTACGAAACATTTCTTGAGCGGATTTTTCAATACACTCAAGGGTATTAAGTTATAACTATTATAGATATGGAGGGAATAAGTATGTTGAAAAATGTTAAAGTGTTTTTTATGGGTTTTGCTTGTGCAACAATTATAACTGGAGTGGCAGCAGGTGCAATAGCAGTTGCTAGCGATGTGAACATCAAAGCTGTTTTGAGTAGCTCTATTAAGCTTAAGCTTAACGGTAAAGATTGGACTCCTAAAGATTCTACGACTGGTGAATATTATAAGCCAATAAGCTATAATGGTAGGACTTATCTGCCTTTGAGAGCAGTAGTTACAGAAGCTGCAAATATGCCTGTAGACTACGATGCAGCAACAAAAACTGTATGGATTGGTGGTAAAGCAGAAGTTGTACAGATAAAAGAAAAAGCATACTATGCAGATTATTATGGAACTATCATAACAACAGACGTTACAAAGCTTAAAACTCCTGCTAATTCCTATAAATGGGGTATAACAAATGACAAGGACATAGACATGCAGTCATTTACATGTTATCTTATGTCTAACGGGAATTATAAGCACTTTAGTACATCTATTTTTCTCGATAGTAGCGCAGAAGCGCCTATGACTATCAATTTCAGGAAAGACAAATATGATGGTGAAGTTATTAAAACAATAACAATAAAACCAGGCGAAACACTCGAAAATATAGATATTGACATAGGTGGAGTAAATAAACTGTGTTTAGAGTCAGAGGCTAAAATAAACCATGGAACTATTAAGAAGTTTGTATATGGTGAGCCTATATTCTACAATGAACCAATTGAGTCTGTAAAAACAGATGTCAAAAGATAGAACACTATATGGGGATCAGAGAACTAAAAATAAAAAAAATAAAATTTTGCTATTGACAGTAATGACTTATATGTGATAATATTAAATCACTGTGCCTTCAGAAATGTTGTTGAGGCGCAAAGTAATATGATTGAGAGGAGGATAATCCAATGACAAGATATTTTGATAGTTTAGAAAAACATAGCAAAGCCTATAGTCAAGGAGCTCATATTATTATGAACAATATTTTGAACAAGATAGCATATAAACTTAATATTTTAGCGGATAGTCTGTCATATGAACCGAGTATTGACTGGGGAATACATTGGCTTAATCCTCTATTACCAAAATGCAAGAAACGATTGTGTCCTAAAGTTATTAGGAAATAGGAGAACACAATTAAATAGCATTTATAAATAGAGTGGTTAAGTCTGATAAAAAAGATTTAACCACTTTTTGTTTGTTTTTTTGATGTGTGCCTGTAGCTCAGCTGGAAGAGCATCTGACTTTTAATCAGGTGGTCGTGGGTTCAAGTCCCCCCAGGCACATTTATCGGTAAGTGGCCAAATGGTAAGGCTCCATGCTGATAACGTGGAAATTGAGAGTTCGATTCTCTCCTTACCGATTTTATTTATGTCGTTAGAAATTATGGTTCCCATAATTTCTAACGACGAATTACAGCGGATACAAAAATCGCTTACGCGTTTTTGTTTCGAGGTGCTTGAAAGACTACATTGGTATAATTTGGTTCAAATCCAAAAACACCGAAAGGTGTAGAAAGTCTTTCGCAAAATTCCTCGAAGTTTATGATGTGAATTGGTGAAGTGGCTATCACACGAGACTGTCTATCTTGAATCAGGGGTTCAATTCCCCTATTCACCGCCATAATTTAAATATGCAGAGGTAATCGAATTGGCATAGATACTTGTCTTAGAAACAAGGTTTTGAGGGTTCAAATCCACCCTCACCCACTCAAATATCAACTTATGGGGCCATAGCTCAATTGGGAGAGCACCTGCCTTGCACGCAGGGGGTAGAGGGTTCAAATCCCTCTGGCTCCACTATAATTAAATATTGTAATACATTTACTTGAGGTGCTGAAAAGACTACATTGGATGATAACCACGATGTCGTAAGTTCGATTCTTACCAAATCAGAAATGATTTGTAGCTCAGTTGGCAGAGCACGTAAAAAAGGTCTTTTTAAAATTCCTCAAGGTATTAATAATTATGATTTGTTCGAGGTGCAAGAAAGACTACATTCCAAGCTAATGCGCGTAGGTTCAATTCCTACTCAACCCACTTATAAGGGTTGGTAGCTTAAGAGGATAGAGCAATTAGAAAAAAAGTCTTTCGACTTTTTCCTCGAAGTATGTTAAATGCTATTTGCAAAGAAGAAAGGTGGATTAGAGTAAAAATGATTACTACAGGGATGGTAAAGCAGTTAAGAGAAATTACAGGTGCAGGGATTATGGAGTGTAAGAACACATTAACAAAGTGTGGTGGAGATTTTGAGAAAGCGAAAGCTGAGCTTAAAGAAAAATCAGTAATGAAAATCGAAACCAAAGCCAACAGAATTACTGCTGAAGGTATTGTTGATTCTTATATTCATGGCAACGGCAAAATTGGGGTTCTCATTGAAGTAAATATTGAAACAGACTTCGCTGCTATGAGTGTTGAATTCAAGTCTCTGGTAAAAGACCTTGCAATGCAGATAGCAGCATCAAATCCTCAATATATTAGGCGAGATGAAATACCGTTAAGTGTCATTGACAAGCTAAAGGATGAATATGGTAATCAGTATTACAAACAAATTTGTCTTATGGAGCAACCGTTTATAAAAGATAACGAAAAGACTGTACAAGATATTGTTAATGAAAAGATTGTTTTAATTGGTGAAAATATATCCGTCAGGCGATTTGTGAGGTTTGAAATGGGTGACGGTCTCATAAAGAAAGAAGAGAATTTTTTAGAAGAAGTAAAAAAACAAATTAAAGCATAGGTGAATAATTCTGAGGTGCCTGAAAGACTACATAGGGGTCAAGCGACTAACGTCATTGTGGGTTCGAATCCCACCTGCAATAAGCAGTTGCCAAATTTGGAAAAGGCACTTGAAAAAAAGTCTTTCTAAAACTTCCTCAAAATAATATTAAGAAGGTGAAAAAAATGTTTAAAGGTTTAAAAGGCTTTATAAAAGCAAATGAAAATGTAACTTTTGAAGGCGGTAAAGCTTATGAATTGAGCTTTAAAGAAACCGTTGCTGAAATGTTTTCTTTAGGTTTGGTTAAAGGTAACTTCTATCAAAAGGATGAAGAAGTTATAAAAAATACAATGGACATAATGAAAAAGGCTTTGGTAGAATGCCCTGAATGGGCTACAAAAGCAGCTATATATGGTCAGGAATTTAATAGCTTGAAGCTGGTTCCTACTATTTGGTTGGTTTACATATCCACATTGAAGGATAAAACCCTATTTAATAAGGCGTTTTCAAGGATCATAACAAATCCTAAAATGTTGTACGACTTTTTGGAATTAACAAGAAAGGGTGGAATCCGTCAAGGTATGGGTAGGAGCGTTAAGAGAGCTGTTAACTTCTGGTTAAATGAGAAGCTAAACGACTACCATGCAACTCGTTACAAATCAAAGCTTGAAGATGTAGTAAAAGTTGCTCGTCCTATAGCTGTTGAAAGAATCCAGCCTTACATGGATTATATAATCAATGATAACGAGGACGCTTTTGATAGAGCAAAGGCTTTAAAAGGTGTTATAAGTGATTTGAATAAAGGCTGCGTTGATGTAGAAACAGTTGAAAAGATAAGCAAATACAACTTGCAGCTTGAAGAAATAAAGCATGCATTTGGCAATTTGACTGTAGCTCAAAAGCAGTTAATATTTGAGTTTATGGTGCCTGGATTAAAGTACAATGCTCTAACTTCAAATCTTGTAACAATAGAAAGAGCGTTTGCATCAGAGACAAGAGTTGTTAAAAAAGCAACTGAACACGGTGTTTTTGATCAGGTAGAAGTTATAAAAAGTAATATACCTAAGGAATTAGTGAAATTGGTGGCTGATAAGCTTTCAGACTATAATGCTTACAGGAAATCAAGAATGTTACCTTTTGGACTAATGACTGCAAATGCTATGACAAAGACTACACAATGGAAGGATGCCATAAACAAGGTTCTGTTAAACAGCGGTAAAGACGTATTTAATGTGCCTTCAAATGTGGGTGTAAGAATCGGTGTGGACACATCAGGTTCGATGACTACAAGTGTGACTTCTAGCTTGTCAGCGGTAAACATCGCATCATTATTCGGTGCTATGGTGTACATGAGCATCGAGAATTCATGTGTTTATGCAACAGCTTCTTTTACAAAGAAAGTTGCAGTTTCCAAACATGAAAACTTATTTGGAAATGCAAAACTGATTGAAAAGACTGATGTCGGTTATGGTACAGTGTTTGAACCTTTATTAAATGATTATCAGGGCGAAAAATATGTCGTTTTGATATCCGATGGTCAGCAGTCAGACAACTTAGAAGCAAAATGGGCAAAGCTTGCCAAAAAGCCTAAAGGTGCAAAATTGATCATATGGCACTTAGTGGGTTACAACAACAAGATATCAACAAGAGACGATGTTGTTTACTTAAAGGGTTACAGTGACAGATTGCTTGGTGTTTTGAAAAATATTATGGAAGATAAAGCAGGTCAATTAGAAGGTATTAATGCAATAAATTTATAGGGTAGAGGGGAAGAAAGGAATTTCTTTTAAAGAAAGTCGATCCTTTTCTTCCCCTTGATCTGTGAGGAAGTTATAATTATTAAGAGGTGAAAAGAGATGAATTATATTATTTTTGATTTGGAAGCTACATGCTGGGAAAATGAAAAAAGCAAGAAAAGTGAAATTATTGAAATTGGGGCTGTTAAATTAAATGATAAGTTAGAACAAATAGCTACCTTTTCAAAGTTTGTTAAACCAGTAATTAATCCAGAATTATCAGAATTTTGTACTAAGCTAACAACGATTAAACAATGTGATGTTGAAAACGCAGGCACATTTGAAAATGTTATCAAGGAATTTGAAGAGTTTATTGGAAAAGATAGCTTCTTATGTTCTTGGGGTTTTTACGATAAGAAACAGATATTATCTGAATGTAAGGTAAAGGGTTATGTGGGAGAAATGGAGAAATTACTCCAAAAACACATAAGTGTTAAGCATCAGTATGCTGATATAAAAGGAATTAAGCCATGCGGGATGAGCAATGCTCTAGAATTGCTGGGGCTAAAGCTAGATGGGACTCATCACAGAGGAATTGATGATGCAGTAAATATTACAAAGATTTTCAAAGAAGTCTTTGGTGAGTTGAAGTTCTAATTTATATTAATATGACTCTCCGTAGCTATAGAAGGGAAGAGCGCCGAAAAAAGATTTACTTGTAGCGGGTCGCAGGGTGAGGGTTGCGGAAGCACCGAAAAGGATGAATGCCTGAAACAGGTGAAAATCCTGTTGCTGAAATGCGTAGGGAAGCACATTTTCCCAAACCCATGCTTAGGAAACGAGTGCGGGCTGGTCGTTCCGCTTCGCTTCACTGCTCGCCCAAGCATCCTGGGTTCGAATCCCGTCGGGGAGTTTAACTGGTAGATATGATATTTGTTATATGCTTGAGAGGAAGATTGTGATGAATACATGAAAGAAATACTTGCAGTTTATAATAATAAATCCATAAGGGTTTACCAAGCTTTTAATTCTGCAATTGCAAAAGAAGCAGTAAAGAAGGGGAACTTTGGTGAAAATTTTAGCCTTACACGAATGACTTGGATTAAGCCGTCTTTTTTATGGATGATGTACCGTTCAAATTGGGCTACTAAAAAAGACCAAGAACACATATTGGCCATAGATATTTTAAGGGAAGGATTCGATGAGATTTTATCAAAAGCTGTTTTAACTTCTGATGAATCTTCAATATTTGAATCTTTCGGGGATTGGAAGAATTCATTTAAAAGCAGTCAGGTGTATTGCCAATGGGATCCTGATCGGGACATATGGGGAAAACCAATAGGAAGAAGGGCTATTCAAGTTGGAATTAAAGGTCAGGCGGTGAAAGATTATATTGAAAAATGGATTTGCTCAATTAGTGATATTACAAGTGATGTTACTAAAATGAGGAATCAAAAGAATAGTGGAAGTTTAAATAAGGATTTACTTCCAAAAGAGACAATATATAAAGTTGATTAAATACAATTAATCTTTTACATTTATCTATCGCAAAATACCGTTAAAGCGTTCGTTATTTTGCTCTGCTAAATGTAAGATTAATAATGTATTTAATATAATCAAAAGATTAGAAAGTCTCTTGATATGGATTGAAAGAATAGAAGGTGATAAATTATGTTGAACAATATTATAAAGTACCCTAGAACAAAGCATATTGAAGGGTCTAGGTGCCAACCAGGGGATGAAAACCTTGAGAGCATACCTTTTAAGAATATTGCAAATAGGTTTTTAGTTGTTGAAGAAAAAATAGATGGTGCAAATAGTGGTATTAGCTTTAGTGATGATGGAGAGATGCTGCTTCAGAGCCGTGGGCATTATTTGACAGGCGGAGGAAGGGAAAAACACTTTAATCTCTTTAAAACATGGGCAAATGCGCATTCATCCGAGCTGTTTGACATTTTGGAAAACAGATACATTATGTATGGTGAGTGGATGTATGCAAAGCATACAATGTTTTATGACTTGCTGCCGAATTATTTTATGGAGTTTGATATTTTTGATAAATTTGAAAATAAGTTTTTAAGTACAGAAGTTAGAAGGAAAATGCTAAAGAAATATCCGTTTATCTCATCGGTATTGGTGCTGCATGAAGGTAGCTTTAGTTCGCTAAAAGAGCTTACGAAATTTGTAGCTCCGTCTTATTTTATTTCAAGCGATGCTGCTGATAAGTTAAAAGCTATTTGCGAGCAAAGAGAGTTGTCTTTCGAACAGATACAAAAAGAAACGGATATGAGTAATACTATGGAAGGTCTTTATATCAAGGTGGAGGAAGATGGAATAGTTAAAGAGCGTTATAAGTATGTAAGAGCCAGCTTTTTGACAAGTATTCTGAATTCTGAAAGCCATTGGCTTGAGAGACCTATAATTCAAAATGTTTTGAAAGATGATGTTGATTTGTTTATGTCTAATGAGGATAATTGATATGCTAATAGAAGATGATATTAAAACATCTGCCTGGACGCATTATGCTTATGAAAAAATTGTTGAAGGTATTGATATAATAAACTTGTCTGTTGATGATTTTCGGAAGTTAAACAGATTTGAATGGGTTGTTACTGAAAAAATACATAAATTTGATTTGAAATATGGAGATGATGTAAGTGGAAAATAATAACACGGATCAATGGGTGTTTACCTATTGTCCATTAGATAAGAAAATAGATTGGCATAAGCTTTGTTCTCAGTTTGATTGGCTAAATGCAATGGGGGAGACGCAGCAAAATCCTAATTATCATGCTGAGGGTGACGTGTTAACTCACACTAAAATGGTATGTGAAGCGCTTGTCTCAATGAACGAGTGGCAAGTATTAAATAATGAAGAAAAGTCAATTTTGTTTTTAGCTGCACTTCTTCATGATGTTGCAAAACCAATCTGTACAAGAATTGAAAATGGAGAAATAACTTCATCAGGTCATGCTGTTAAAGGAGAATTGTATGCTCGCAATATAATCTATAAAAGCAATAATACAAGTCTTCAAATGCCATTTGATATTAGAGAAAAGATTGTTAAATTAGTAAAATATCATGGATTACCATTGTTTTTTCTGGAAAAACCTAATCCTCAGAAAGCCGTAATACTAGCTAGCCAAACAGTTCGAATGGATTGGTTGGAAATGCTAGCAAAGGCCGATGCGTTAGGAAGAATAAGCAATGATCAGAGGGATTTAATAGACAGAATTACTTTGTTTAATGACTTTTGTGAAGAAAATAAGTGTTTAAAATCTCCAAGAATTTTTCCAAATAATTTCAGCAGATTTGAGTATTTCTCAAAGGACCATGGTACTTTAGATTATGAAGCATATGATGATTCAAAGTTTACAGTTACTTTAATGTCAGGTTTGCCAGCTTCGGGAAAGGACACTTGGGTCGAGAAAAATTTTTCTAAAGATAATATTATCTCATTAGATGATATAAGAGAGGATCTCGATGTATTGCCTTGCGAAGGGCAAGGTGAGGTTATTATGGCAGCAAAAGAAAAAGCCAAGGAATTCTTGAGGGTTAAAAAATCATTTGTTTGGAATGCAACAAATCTAACTTTTTCCCTAAGAAGCCAATTGATCAGTCTTTTTAGAGCTTATGGTGCAAGGGTTCGGATAGTATATGTTGAGGTATCATATAAAGAACTACTCAAAAGAAATAGAGAGAGATCAAGAAATGTACCCGAAGTTATAATTGATAGAATGTCAAGGAAGCTTGAAGTGCCAACTGGGATAGAGGCTCATGAAGTTATATTGATAACGAAATCACCTTAAAAAGTGAAAAAATGAGAAATAAAGAGAAAGTTAAAGAAAAGTAAACCTTATGGAAGCAGGTATTAACTAGTATGTCTTAAAAAAGAATGATAAGAATATAAATAAATAGTATGCTGTTAGTGATAAGGAGGACTTCAAATGGAAGAATTCAAAATTTATAAGAAAACTAGTTCAAAGCTGGTTTCAGCTAGTGTATTAATATTGTTTGCAGGGTTTACAGCGTTGTTTGGCTATGTAGCGAAGGCATATGACCACCTTGGTATTGCTATTATTCTTTGGATATGCGCTGCAGTATTAATAGGTGGGATGCTTTGTATATTCATAATCAATGTTCGATTGTATAATGACCGAATTGTAATTGCAAGCATTATTAGTAAAACCGTATACTTTAGAGATGTTTCAACTATTGATGTTGTTGATGGTAATCTTGTTTTTAGAGACAGTTCGGAAAAGGTTTTAGTTTCTATAACACACCAATACGTAGCTTTAGAGTTTTCAGCAATACTGAACTTTATTATGAAACACAATCCACACATTAAGTTGGGTGCTTCCTTTATTTCAGATGAAAAACTTAATGAAATAATTGATATAGCAGCACAGAAAAGGCTTGAAAAATTAATCGAACTACTTCCTGATGAATTTCCAGAAGAAGAAAAGTGATTGCGTAATTCCTTGTATTTAATACAAATTTAAAAGATCCAAAAAAGTTCAGTAAAACTGTAACCTTTTTGGTTTTTTTATGTATTAATCTATAAATTTTAATAAAATTTTATGGTGATAAACCGATATATATTAAATTGATTTATCATATATATCTTGGAGGTAATTTAAAAAGAATATTAATCGCAGATGATGTCAATACACCAAGAGTAGGTATGTTTGTATGTTTATGAAATTGTTGATAATGCCCATTTTTGGTGATATAATAAAAAACAGTGAATATGGATACGATACAGCAAATTAGATTTATGTAGATGTTATTGATTTTTTGAAAGGTGGTTTTTATGTCGAATTTTGAAACAGATAGAACATATGTTGAGGTCTTAGTAGGACTTCAAAAAGAGAGTTTTTGTATGACAGATTTTGAAAATGAAATAAGAGAGTATTTTCTTCCAGAGTTGGATAAATGCTATGCTTATATAAAGCCATTCTTAAAACAAAAGACAAAGCAGTATTTTTATAATATAAGAAAGTATATAATAGGTCTTCTACCTGGTGAAGATGAAATTCCATTGAACAGACTAGAAAAAACAGAGTCTTCTTTTCAAAATGACGTTTATATTGCATCATTTGAAACTCTTAGTTATTTAAACACGCTTTATTTTTCGTTAATTAAGATTAAGAATACATCTGTAATTGATTTTAATGATTTGACATATATATCAAAAATAAATAGAATGTTAAAAGAAATACAAGTCTTAGAGGCGATATTGCTTACAGAAATTGAGAACAGGAAACAAGATTCAGGTAATTAAGTGAATATCAGAAGTAGTATTTTTTAGCGTTCCTAATAAAATACTACTTTGTTTTTACCTGTTTTTTTAGCTCTATACATTGCTTCATCAGCTGCGATTAGTATGTCTTTGTATGAATTACCGTTATCTGGATATATCGCTATTCCAATGCTTGCACCCAAAGTAATATTTACACCAAATTCGCTCATAGGTGAACTTATAGAATCAATTAGTCTGTTACATATATTTATATATGTTGCGATGTTCATGACTTTTTCAACTATGATAACAAACTCATCTCCACCAATACGGCAAACCTTATCAATATCACGAGTTTCTTCCAAAATATTCTGTGAAATCTTTACCAAAACTTGGTCACCTATATCATGACCGAATAAATCATTGACCTGTTTAAAACCGTCTAAATCAATATAAATTATTGCATATTTTTGATTATTCTTAACTGAATAATCATGGATATTAATAAGCTTTTCTTCTAATAAAGCTCGATTGCCGATACCTGTCAGTTTGTCCTTGTGAGCAAGTTCATAGTTATCTATGCTAGTTTCATAAATATCTTTTTGCTTTTTTAAAAGACGTTCAACTGTTCTTGGAATAAATAACATCAGAAAGCCACATAACAATATATACATAGTTCTATAAATTTGTCCAGGTAAATCAGCGCTAACTAATTCTTTAGCTATTGATTGATCAAAATGAGGATAAGAAATAAAATAAATTGAATCCATTGAAATTACAGATAAAAGAGTTGTAAATATTATTAGCTTGCGATCTAGTCTTAGTGCTGCCAAAAATATAAGCACGGGATATATTAATAAAGTAGCCGTTGTAATAGATGCTAGTGGAGAATTAATGTATGCATCAGATGCATTGTATGTAGATAGTCCCAAAACATCAACAATAGCTGAAAGATATCGAATCCATGAGAGGAATAACTTCTTTTTAATAAAAAATGTAAATAAACCATTAAGAAGCAGAGCGAAAAAACTAAAAATTATTCCATATAATCCTGCTTGACTTTTTTGAGCAAAAAAGACTACAGAAGCAAGAATAAAAACTAAACTATACAAAATCCATCTAAAGATTGAAGTTACAAATTCTGCATGGCGCGATTCATCTTCTAAAAGTTTTTTATAAATATCCATAATACCATCCGTTTAGATATATTTTGATTTCTATAACTTGAATGTAATTTGATAGTTGATTATATATTTAATATTCGATATTATTTGGAAAAATCCTTTCTGATCTTTCTACTTCTTTCTACTTCATACCTATTGACAACAGAAATCTATTCTGACATACTATAGTAAAAAATAGCAAAGGCACTGTGGGTAGATTGAGCAGTGTCCGAGTTCGTGTGATGAAAGGATGCTGAATAAATGAGTAAACTAATAATCCCTGCTGATTACAAGTCAATTATGACTGTGTACGAAACGCAGACAGCAATCGGAAACCTTAAAAGGGTTTTTGAAGATAATTTGTGTAAGGCATTAAGTCTTTTCAGAGTTTCATGTCCGCTCTTTGTTGAGCCCAAAACAGGTCTAAATGATGATTTAAATGGTGTTGAACGTCCAGTTGAATTTGATATTTTAGAAACAAAGTCAAATGCTCAAATTGTTCACTCTCTTGCTAAATGGAAGCGTATGGCTTTACATCAATATGGTTTCCCAGTTGGTCAAGGACTTTATACAGATATGAATGCTGTTAGAAGAGATGAAGAGATGGATAATTTCCATTCTATATATGTTGATCAATGGGATTGGGAGAAGGTTATTGACAAACAAACAAGAAATACTGATTTTCTAAAAGAAACTGTAACTAAGATTGTAAATGCAATATGTGATACACAGGAAAAGCTTAAGGAGCTTTATCCGCAATTGCCGTGCTGCCTTTCAAGAGATGTAAAATTCATTACAACTCAAGAGCTTGAAGACATGTACCCTTCAATGACTCCAAAAGAAAGAGAAAATGCATATCTTAAAGAAAATAAAACCGCATTCATTATGGAAATAGGAGATTTGCTTAACTCAGGTACTAAGCACGATGGAAGAGCTCCAGACTATGATGACTGGGCACTTAATGGTGATATAGTATTCTGGAATGATGTTTTAGGTTGTGCATTTGAGATTTCATCAATGGGTATTCGTGTTGACGAAAAATCACTTGATGAGCAGCTAAAAAAAGCTGGAGCTGATCATCGTAGAGAGTTTACTTTCCACAAAATGTTGCTAGAAGGAAAATTGCCTCTTACAATGGGTGGAGGAATTGGACAGTCAAGACTCTGTATGTTGCTTTTAGGAAAGGCTCATATAGGTGAAGTTCAGGTTACAATCTGGGATAAAGATACTATAAAAGGATGCGAAGAAGCAGGTATAACGCTGCTGTAATTGAATAATTATGCAATATCTTTTAAAATAAAAAGATTAAAGAAAAAAGAAGCGTTGGAGGGTAGTGGACCTCTGACGTTTCTTTTTATGTAAAATAGTTAAGGAAATTATAAAACATCCCGATAGATATTTCGTGAAATATTAGGTTGTTTCAGAAAAATGACCAAGGGAAGTTTTGGCATATGCTCATTCAAATTAACAATTCTTAATTAATACTTTACATTAAAGCTGAATCAAAAAATTGAAAAAATCAAAATAGGAAGGATGGTGATTGTTAGTGGACCTGAATAGCGGCAAATATTTGACTTTCCAACTAGAGAACGAGGAATATGGTATACCTATCAAAAAGGTAAAAGAAATAATCGGAATTATGGACATTACACACATACCAAAGACCCCTGAGTTTATTATTGGTGTGATTAACTTAAGGGGGAAAATCATTCCTGTAATGGACTTGCGGTTGAAATTCGGATTGGCAGGCAAAGATTATAATCAAAGAACATGCATAATTGTAATTGAGATAATCACGCCTGAGATTAACAAGCAAATAGGAATTATTGTTGATACAGTATCAGAAGTGGTTAATGTACAGTCAGATGATATGGAGATGCCCCCACAATATGATTCCCACATAGAGGAAAGCTTTCTTCATGGTTTAGGCAAGGTAAAAGGAAAAGTAATACTTTTATTGGACATAGGTAGGATTTTTGAAAATGAAGAACTTTTAGCCATTAAGGAAATATAAGGAGGATGGGATATGTTAAGTAAATTAAAGCTCAGCACAAAACTTATAAGCACATTTGTTATTTTGGCAATCTTAAGCAGTGTGACAGTTGGAATAGTAGGTATAATAAACATTAAAGATATAAATAGGAACAGTGAGCTTGTGTATCATGAAAATGTTGTTCCATTAGCACCGATTTATAAAGTGGAGATAGAGTTCTTTAAAATACGTGCGAATGTAAAAGATATAGTAATCCAAAAAGGTGATAAATCTAAGTACCTAAATGCAATTACAGAATCATATAGGGCTATAGAAGATAATATGGAAAAATACGCCAAAGGCATAACGTCTGAAGTAGAAAGAGAAAATTTAAATCTTATTAAAGATAATCTGGAAAGATACAAAGTGATACAGGAAAAGGCAACAAATTATGTATTGGAAGGACGAGTTGACGATGCGATTGTATTTATGAACGGCGAAGCTGCTACGATAACAAAGGATCTTGATGCTTGTATAAACAAGGCTTTTGATTTTAGTATCAATCAGGCAAAAGAACGTAATACTGAAAATAACAAAACAGGCAATTTTGCAGTTATTATAATGATTATAAGCATGTTTGCTTGTGTTATAATATCTGCGGTATTGGGTACATTTTTGAGCAGGTCTATAACAAAGCCAATGGTTGTAGCGATTTCAAACTTGACAGAGAGCTCTCAGCAGGTAGCAGCAGCTTCAGATCAACTCTCATCTTCAAGCCAGATGCTTGCAGAATCCAATGCAGAACAGGCTGCTTCCATAGAAGAGACATCTTCTACTCTTGAAGAATCCTCATCCATGATTCAACAGAATTCTGAAAATACCAAACAGGCATTGCAACTATCGGGGCAGACAAAAACATCTTCAGATAAGGGCAATAATGAAATGAATGAAATGATGACATCAATGAACGAGATCAAAAAGTCCAGTGACCAGATAGCGAAAATAATAAAGGTAATTGACGATATAGCCTTCCAGACTAATATACTGGCTTTGAATGCTGCCGTAGAAGCTGCAAGAGCAGGAGACGCAGGAATGGGGTTTGCAGTGGTTGCTGAAGAAGTGCGTAATCTTGCCCAAAGGAGTGCGCAAGCTGCAAAAGATACTGCTTCTATGATAGAAACAAATATACAGCTTTCTGAAAGAGGAGTGGATACCTCGAAGAGGGTTGCAGAAGTACTTGGAGAGATAGCTCTGCAGGCAAAAAAAGTTAATGAACTGATGGATGAAATAACTGCGGCAAGTCAGGAGCAAACTCAGGGTATAGGTCAGATTGGTAAGGCAATGAGACAAATGGAAAAGGCAACACAGCAAAATGCGGCTACTGCAGAGGAAAGTGCTGCGGCAGCAGAAGAATTGAGCGCGCAGTCTCAAACTGTTTATGATATAGTGAACCAACTCTTTGAACTTGTAAATGGAGAAGGTTCACAAAATAAGACTTCAAGCAATTTTACTAGAAATTATGGAAAAAAAATAAATTCAATGCATATAAAAGATGCTCATAATAATCATATTAATGTTTCACGTGGAAGTGTTTCTAAAATAGGTATGTCAAAAAGTAACAGTTCAGAACCAAAGGATGTTATTCCTTTTGACAGTGACAAGGATGATTTTTAGGAGGCTTGCCAATGAAGCCGCATATTGAAATTAAGAGTATTAGGCGATTCAGTCAATTTCTGAGAGAGAATTATGGTGTACACTACTCAGAAGAAAAGACGGATTCACTTCAAATCAAACTAAAAAAATTAATGGACAAAAATGGTGTGATTACCAGTGATGAGTATTATGAACTCATCACTGGTAAGAATTCGAAAGACCATTTGAAACAGTTTTTGGATGTAATGACTACGCATACAACAAATTTTTTTAGGGAAATCAATCATTTTGATTTTTTGGAAAAAAATATTGACAATATTTTAAAAAATAGTAAAAGAATAAATTCGAATAGGGAAATAAGGGTTTGGAGCTCGGCTTGTTCAACAGGTCAGGAACCTTATACCGTTGCTATGGTATTGAATGAAATACTGCCTCCAAATATCCATATCAAGATACTCGCTACCGATATAAGCAGTAATGTGGTTGATATTGCTTTAAAAGGACTATATTCAAAAGAAATTATAAAGGATATGGAAGCATACAAAATAAAAAAATATTTTGAGGAAGTAGATGGGATGTTCAGAGTATCGAGCGAAATAAAAGAAATGGTAACATTCCGTATTTTTAACCTAATGGAGCCGTTCAATTTTAAAAAAAAGTTTGATATTATATTTTGCAGAAATGTGATGATATACTTTGAACAAGACTTCCAGGTTAAGCTGGTTGAAAAAATGTACGATGTCCTTGTTCCAGGTGGTCTGCTGTTTATCGGACATTCAGAAAGCCTGTCTTATAGACAGCATAGGTTTAAATATATTCAACCTTCAGTATATATGAAGGTATAAAATAATACTGTTGTTGTAAGTACAATTTACTTATGTCTAGGAAATTATGGTTCCCATAATTTCTAACGACAAGTAACATAGGAAACAAAAACACTTTTCATGTTTTTGTTCTAATAAATTAATTGTGTATATAGCACTAGTTCTTAAAAAGGGGCTGTGAATATGAATATAAATAATGAGCTTTTTGATATTTATCTTGCTGAAATGAAAGAGCATTTAGAAGTACTTGATGAGTCTCTTTTGAAACTTGATAAGGATTATAATGATAGTAATATCATTAATACTATTTTTCGAGTATTTCATACAATGAAAGGCTCAACAGCAACAATGGGTTATAATCATACTTCAGAAGTTATACATATCATGGAAGATATGCTGCAGGCAATCAGGGATGGCAAAATGGTGGTAAATTCAAATTTAATTCAGATTCTTTTTCAATGTCATGATATTCTTGAAAACTATGTAGAAATCTTGGGCAAGACAAAGGAAGAAACATCTGAAAATACTGAATTCATAGAACTTGTAAAGGAATATGTTGAAAAAAATGCTAAGGCTAAAAATGCTCAAAAAACTTCAGAGCAGGAGTTTGAAAAAATTACAGATGTCTTTAAGATCAATCACATCGAACTTGATTATATTCAAAGAAAGGTATCAATGGGGTATAAACCCTATACTGTTTATTTTAAGATAGACGATGATTGCCCTTTTAAGGCTATTCGTGCATGGATGTCATTTAACGAGTTGGAACAAATGTGCGAAGTAATCAAAGCGTGTCCTGAAAAGCCGAAAGATGAGGATTTTTCGGATAGTTCTTTTACCTTTAAAGGTAATGAAATCTATGCTCTAATAATATCTTACAAGACAAACGAGGAAATTTTAAAACAACTCCAATCTGTTTTAATGGAAATAGAACAAATAAAAGTTAAAGACTATGTTTTGGAAAAGGATAGTATATCGATTCTTGTAAATGATATTATTGAAAGCGATTCCACAAGTGATAGGATTTCTAGTGTAAATAAAGAAAATGAATTGAAACAAACCAATTTACCTGAAATAAAAGATATCCAGATGCAAAAAAACATAAACGACTTATCGCAAGATAATGCATTAAAATCACAATCTGATAGCATGGTAGAGCAAAAAAGCCAATCATTTATAAGAATACCTGAACAAAAAGTAGACAGCCTAGTAGATATGCTAGGAGAACTCTTAATAATACAATCTCTACACAAACAAGAGATTAATGACTTTCTTTCTGAATCAAACAGAGTTGGTGGCAAGCTATCTAATAGTGTATTGAGGATGGAAAGAATCACCAAGGACATTCAAACTATATCTATGTCCCTTAGGATGGTTTCTCTAAAGCAGACTTTTCAGAAACTCTTAAGAATTGGAAGAGATACAGCTATTGAGTTAAATAAAAATGTAAATTTTACTACAACAGGCGATAATACTGAGATAGACAGAAGTGTCGTCGAAAAAATACAGGATCCTCTTATGCACCTTATGAGGAATTCGGTTTCTCATGGTATAGAACCTGAAGCTGATAGGATAGCAAAGGGGAAACTGGCGGAAGGTCGGGTTGAAATCAATGCCTATAATAAAAGGGGCTTTGTTTTTATTGAAATAACCGATGATGGAAATGGAATGGTGCTTGACAAGATTTATAACAAAGCAAAAGAAAAGAACCTTATTGACCCCAACAGGAATTATACAGATGACGAAATAATTAGATTCATATACCTTCCAGGTTTTTCTACTGAAGAAAAAATAAACAATATTTCAGGAAGAGGCGTTGGAATGAATATCGTTGAAACTGAAATTCTTAGAATTGGGGGAAGGATGGAGATTATCAACCGACCTGGAAACGGATGCACAATAGTTCTTAAAATTCCAATAAATCTTGCAACAATCAATGGAACAGTTATTGAGATATCTAATGAACGCTATATTATTTCGACACTACATATCAAGCAGCTTTTAAAGCCAGATGACTCTCAATGGGTAAATATCAAAGGAAAACCAGACATGATTAAGATACGCAATGAAGTCATACAGGTTGTGCCTATTGAGAAGATTATGGGAATTAAAGATAAAAAGACTGATTACCGTGAAGGAATGGTAATTGTAGTTGAGTTGGAGCATAAGGTAAGAGCTTTGCCTATTAATGCTGTAATAGGTAAACAGGAAATTGTTGTTAAGCCACTTGGTCCAGATTTCAGAAGCTTGAATTTTGCTTCGGGTGCCACAATATTGGGTGATGGCAAGGTTGCACTTATTTTGGATATTGAGTCGCTGTTTTAGTATGTATTAACATGGGGCGAGGTGGTAACTTATGCCGAATTCAAAAATAAAAGTGTTAATTGTAGATGATTCAGCATTGGTCCGTAAGATACTAACTGAGGAATTATCTATGGACCCTGAATTGGAAATAGTAGGAACAGCTCCTGACCCTTATATTGCGAGGGAAAAAATTGTACAACTTGGACCTGATGTCCTCATTCTCGATATAGAAATGCCAAGGATGGATGGTCTGACATTCCTGGAAATACTTATGAAGAATTATCCATTGCCTATTATCATTTTAAGCTCCCTTGGACAGAATGGCGGCGAGGTTGCTCTAAAAGCTCTTGAACTAGGAGCAGCAGAAGTTATGGCTAAGCCTGGGGCCTCTTATACTGTAAAGGATATGAGTGAACAACTTATAGAAAAGATAAAGGGGGTTTCGGGAATGAAAATGTCGAAGGCAAAACAGGAAAAAGAGGGGAATTCTGCTCCTTTAATTCGTTCAACATCTTTAATTAAGACCACAAATAAAATCATAGCAATCGGTGCATCTACTGGAGGAACTGAAGCAATTAAAGATATATTGACACAGCTACCAGCGCAAATGCCTCCGATACTAATAACACAGCACATGCCACAGTATTTTACCAAATCCTTTGCAGAGCGTCTGAATTCGTTATGCAGTCTAGAGGTCAAGGAAGCTGAGGATAGAGAACTTGCAACGCCAGGTAAGGTCTTAATAGCTCCAGGGAATAAGCATATGGTACTCAAAAGAAGCGGTGCAACATATTATGTGGAAATTAAAGATGGAGAGATGGTTTTTCACCAGCGTCCTTCTGTAGAAGTATTATTTCAGTCGGTTGCTAGATATGCAGGGAGGAACTCGGTAGGCGTCATACTTACAGGTATGGGAAGGGATGGTGCAAAAGGTCTGCTGAACATGAGAGAAGCAGGAGCTTTTACAATTGCACAAGATGAAAAAAGTTGTGTGGTTTTTGGAATGCCCAAGGAGGCTATTGCGATAGGTGCAGCAATGAAGATTGTTTCGTTAAATAGTATTCCGAGGGAGTTGATGGCGGTAATTTAACACTCATTAGTAATGTATTTAATATAGTCCAATGCTTGCACCAATTAAGTCAATTGAATTTGTAAAAATTATATGGTATGATTTAATCAAAAGGTTAAGTTTAAGTGACTTAGCATGCGATTTTATACCATTTTGTTTTGTTATTATATAATATGTCAAATAAATTATTAATTATGCTTGGGGGTGACAAATTATACAAGCTTTGTATCCATTTTATATTATATAGTCGATCTTTAAATAGGAGGTAGAGAGATGAAAAAGATAAAAAAGAATGCCATCTTATCTTTTGTATTATTGTCGCTTACAACTTCAATAGTACTACCAAGTGTACAAATTTCTGCAGAATCAGAAGGAGCAACAGATGTTATAGAAGCTTTGCCTGATGATGACTGGCTACATGTAGAAGGAAATAACATTGTAGATAAGAATGGTAAAAAAGTATGGCTTACAGGTGCAAACTGGTTTGGTTTCAATTGTAGAGAAAGAATGCTACTAGACTCTTATCACAGTGATATTATTGCAGATATTGACATGGTTGCAAGTAAAGGAATTAATGTAGTTAGAATACCAATTGCAACAGATACATTATATGCATGGAGTAATGGTGAATATCCTTCATCAACTGATACATTTTTTAATAATCCGCTTGTTAAAGGGTTAAATAGCTATGAGCTATTCAATTTAATGCTTAAGAATTTCAAAAGAGTTGGAATCAAAGTTATCCTAGATGTACATAGTGCACAGACAGATAATCAGGGACATACTCATCCGCTCTGGTATAAAGGAGCTATTACAGAAGAAGTATTTAAAGAGGCGTGGGTTTGGGTTGCCGATCATTACAAAAATGATGATACTATAATAGGATTTGACCTTAAAAATGAGCCACATACTAATGTTGGTACAATGAAAATGAAGTCTGAAAGTGCTATATGGGATGATTCAAATCATCCAAACAACTGGAAAAGAGTAGCGGAGCAAACTGCTCAAGCAATAATGAAGGTGCATCCAAATGCATTAATCCTTGTCGAGGGTGTTGAGATGTATCCGCAAGATGACGTTTGGGATCAAGAAACAATAGATACAAGCCCATGGACAGGAACAAATGATTATTTTGGCAATTGGTGGGGCGGTAACTTAAGAGGCGCTAAAAAATACCCTATTAATATGGGTGCCAATCAAGACCAACTTGTGTATTCACCACATGATTACGGACCACTTGTATATGAGCAAGAGTGGTTTAAAGGTGAGTATATAACTGCGAGTGATAAAGAAGCAAAAAAGATATTATATGAAAAATGCTGGAGAGACAACTGGGCATATTTGATGGAAAGTGGAACATCCCCATTACTGATAGGTGAATGGGGAGGAAAAACAGAAGGCGGCGATAAGCTTCTTGACTTAAATATCAAATATCTAAAAAGCATGAGAGACTACATTGTTGAAAACAAATACAAATTGCATCATACATTTTGGTGTATAAATATTGATTCTTCAGATACAGACGGTTTGCTTACCCGTGGTGAAGGAACTGTATTTCCAGGAGGAAGAGACTTAAAGTGGAATGACAACAAATACGATAATTATTTATTGCCTACTTTGTGGAAAAATGAAGATGGAAAGTTCCAAGGGCTAGATCACAGAATTCCTTTGGGTAAAAATGGCGTATCTCTTAACGGTAATGCATACAATCCGACAGAGGAGCCTTCAGAAGAGCCTTCAGCGACACCAACAACTAAAAAGGCAACTCCAACTCCAACTGGAGATGATTCGGGGTATACTGTATCAGGTTATGTGAAGCCTTCATTCAAGTATACAAGTGATCAGGCTAAAAGCGTGCTTCCAGGGTTTGAAGTTAAAATTGATGGCTTAGATATAAGCGCTGTAACCGATGAAGAGGGTTATTTTGAGATAAAGAATGTTCCCGAAAACGAAAATTACAAGCTTAGTATTAGCAAAGAGGGGTATCTTGAGAGAAGTTTATCTTCAGTTACAGTGAATGGAGATATTGGTGTATCCTTACAAACATCACCAATTGAAGTTTGGGCAGGTGATGTTCCTAAAAATGGAGCTCAAGATAATTTGATAAATATGGCAGACGTAATTGAGCTTGCAAAGGCATTTAACAAAACCTCAGCTGATGATGGGTACTTAAGTTATGCTGATTTTAATAAGGACAATACTGTTAATATGAATGATGTTATTATATTAGCTATGAACTTCAATAAGATATCATCAGATTATCCTGAAATTGATTTATAAATTAAACACAATTCAAACAATAATTAGAGATGTAAATAGTTTTATAAGTTAAAAAAGTAGTATTCATTGAGGATGAATACTACTTTTTTAATAAAAGCAAGTGATTAAAATTCTGAATTCTTGCGGCTTTGCCGCAAGAAGAATAAATGTTTATGGGATTTTCATGTATAAAGCGTTTCCAGCGATTTTTTCATCACTATATACATTTGTTACACTTATATAGTATTTTTGTCCAGTTACGACCTCTCCGCCAAAATCGCCTCCGCTATAACCCATACCGCCTTCAATGACAGAGCTTGTCTGATTACGATCTGTAATATAAGTCAAGTAGCCGTCTTCGGGGTATTTAGGATTGCTCTTGTATTTTGAGAGAACTACTTTATAGTAGTTAAAGTCAGACGCATAGGTTGGTTGCCATTTAACAATTATTTTATCACCTGATATAGTAGCTGTAACTGATGGTTTTATATGACCTTTGTTTGTAGTGACTGCACTGCTTTCAGTACTAGTTTGTTTAGGGAATGTAAGACTTATTGAATTGCCTGCAACCTTTTTATCACCATAAACTGCTGTAATGCTAAAATAATACTTTTGACCTGGAACAAGCTTTCCACTGATGTCACCACCATTATAGCTATCGTTAGGAGTGATTGTTGCTGTTATTTTACTTACATCTGAGATTACAAACATATATCCATCCTCGGGATAACGTGGACTTTGATTGCTTTTTGACACGACAACCTTGTAGTATGTGAATCCTTCACTTTTTCCCTTTGACCAATTTACTACAACATTATTTCCTACAACTTTAGCTGTGACTTCAGGCTTTGGATAGCTCACAACTTCCTTAACTATAGGTTTTTCTTCATCCTTGTTTTCATCGTTATTGTTTTCTTCTTTGTTTTCATCATATGTAATCTTTTGATCCTGTGCTACATTATACAAAAGTACTGCAGCTTCTGCTCTTGTTAATGCACTCTGAGGTTTAAACACATTTTTTGTGCTGTTTTCAACTGGACTTCCTTTCATTATGTTGTTTTTTATTGCGATTGATACATATCTTTTTAATGCAGGTGATATGCTGTTACTGTCTGTAAAATTGTCTAAAATGCTATTATCTACCTTATCATTTGTAAGCTTTAATGCCTTAACCAAGGCAACAGCCATATCTTCTCTTACAGCTTCTTTTTTTGATTTAAAATAATCTCCTTTTGTTGTACGATATCCTGTTAGGTAATATTTTGCAGTCTCGACATATTTAAATTCCCAACTGTCATTTGTTATATCAACAAAAGATGAGGTTTTAGTATTTTTTATAGGCAAATCAAGTCCAAGAACCATAATTTTTGCAAACTCGGCTCTATTTATTGTGTTACCAGGTTTGAAAGAACCATCTTCATAACCAGAAAGTATATTTTTTTCAACCATCCACGAAATTGCATCAAATGCCCAATGTGAGCTGTCAACGTCAGTGAATAACGGACTGACCTTCGTTTCTTCGTTATTGGTTGCATCCTCTTGTGCACAGGGCATCGCTGATACCAACATAAAGATAGAAACGATGGTAATGATAATTAATCTGAACTTTTTTAAAAACATAATTAATCCTCCTCGTAAGTTGTTATATGATATACTACATTATTCGACAAATATAAAATGTTTGATAAGGGGGAAATAAAAAAAATGAAATTAATTTTTAATAACTGTAATTTTAAGTATTTTTTATTTCTAAAATAAATGTTATTATAGGTAATGAAAATATAATTAATATAAAATTAATAGGGAAAATCCCTGAATTATTTGAGAGGTAATATGGATAAAACAGTTAATAAGGCAGATTTATGTGTAGAGTTAGCAGGCTTGAAGCTTAAAAATCCTGTAATTGCAGCATCTGGTACATTTGGCTTTGGGAGAGAGTTTTCTGAGTATTTTGACTTAAATAAAATCGGCGGGATTTCAGTAAAAGGGTTGACACTAAATCCTAGACACGGTAATAAGCCGCCAAGAATAGCTGAAACACCAGCGGGCATATTAAATAGTGTTGGATTACAAAACCCTGGCGTTGAGAAGTTCATAAAGGAAGAAATACCATTTTTAAGAAAGTATGATACTTCAATAATTGCTAACATAGCAGGTAATACTATTGAGGACTATTGTAAAATGGCTGAGCTTTTGAGCGATGCAGATATTGATGCTATAGAGCTTAATGTATCTTGTCCAAATGTTAAACAAGGTGGAGTAGCCTTCGGAAATAGTTGTGTTGGGATTTCATCAGTAACTGAAGCTGTAAAAAAGTACTGTAAGAAGCCACTCATAGTAAAGCTGACACCCAATGTAACTGACATTAAAGAGATTGCAAAAGCTGCTGAAGATGCTGGCGCAGATGCAGTATCACTTATAAATACAATTTTAGGAATGGCAATTGATATCCATAAAAGGAAACCAATACTTGCTCAAAATGTTGGCGGACTTTCTGGGCCAGCGGTCAAACCAGTTGCTGTAAGAATGGTTCATCAGGTATCCCAGACTGTCAAAATACCTATTATAGGTATGGGTGGAATAGCAAATGGTGATGATGCAATTGAGTTTTTATTGGCAGGTGCAAGTGCAGTTATGGTTGGAACAATAAACTTTGTAAATCCGTCTGTATGTATAGATGTTGTTGATGGAATATCAAGGTATTTGGAAATGTATAAATATAAAAGCGTGATGGATATCGTTGGAAAGCTCGAATTGTGGAATACTTAAGGGGATGATTGAAATAATGAAAACTAGGCTTGTATTTGTTAGGCATGCCGAAGCTGAAGGAAATCTAATTCGACAATTTCATGGTTGGACTAATTCAGAAATAACTGAAAAAGGACATGTTCAGGCTCAACTTGTTGCTGAGCGACTGAAAAATGAAAAGATAGATGTAATTTATTCTAGTAGCCTTAAAAGAACGATGCAAACTGCTCAATATATTGCGGATATAAAGGGACTTCCAATAAAAACATCGGATAAATTAAAAGAGATTTTTGGTGGAGATTGGGAAGGAAAAAGATGGGATGAGCTTCCAGGTATCTGGCCATACGAAAATGATACTTGGGAAAATAAACCGCATTTACATGTTATGCCAAACGGTGAGTCGATGGCGGATTTTCAGAAAAGACTTATTGAAGAAGTAGACAGAATAATAGATAATAATGAAGGAAGAAATATTTGTATTGTAACTCACGGGACAGCAATAAGGACTCTTATGTGTCACTTTTTTGGATGTGACCTAGATCATATGCTAAAGGTAAAATGGTATGACAATACAGCTGTTACGATCTTAGAACATGAAAAGGGAACTTTTAATGTTTTGACAGAAGGAAACGCAGACCACCTAACAAGAGAGTTAAGCACTCTTCATAATCAGGAATGGTGGGCAATATATGAACAAGAATTTGAAAAGAAGACTGGAGATAAATAAATGAATAATTTAAAAGAAAAGCTTGTAACTTGGTTGTTTGAAACTGGTGCCTTAAGAGTGTGCCCGCAGGATAAGCCATTTTGGTATACATCAGGTGCAATAGGACCTTACTATATAAATACACATTTTCTCTATGGAAGTGAGGATAAGGCAAACAGCCTTCTTAAGTTTATTGATAATGAAAAGGCTGATACTTTGGGATTTCCGAAAAAAATACTTGAAGTAGTCATAAAAAATTATAATGAAGATAAAATATTTAAAGAACTAACCGATGAGATGATTGGGTTTATTAATAATAACCCTGAATTAAAAGATTGTGAATATATTTCAGGTGGTGAGAGGAGAGACTGGTTCTTTTCAATAATAGCAGCTCATCTTCTAAAAAAACCACATGTAACTATTTACAAAGATTTGAAGGCTGTTATAATAGAAAATGGAAATGTTACATCAGATGTAGATCTTACTGGTAAAAAGGTGCTTCATATAGCTGATCTGATTAATGAAGCTTCAAGCTATGAGAGAGCTTGGATTCCTGCAATAGAAGGATTTGGAGGAAAGATTATTTGGAGTATGGCAATTGTTGATAGAATGCAGGGTGGAGCTGAGTTGTTAAAAAGTAAAGAAGTAGTTCCTTTATCCATGATAGATATTGATATTGCGTTATTTGAGAGGGCACTAGCTTCGGGATACATAAACGAAAGCCAGTTTGAAATGATTTCAGAGTATATTAAAAATCCTAAAGAAGCAATGAAAAACTTCTTGAAGAACAATCCTGATTTTATGCAAAATGCACTCAATTCAGATGATAAGACAAAGGAAAGAGCAAGAATGTGTATTGAAAAAAATATTTATTCATAAGAAATAAATATTAAATAAATATTAAAATAATTTTTAAATTTAAGGGGGAATATCATGATTAGAAAGAAGATTGTAGCAGTAATGGTGTTTGTATCACTAGTTGTTTCGTCAATATCTCCATATGCAGTTGATGTACAGAATAATGATTTGGCGAACAAACTAAAGAGCCTAAATTTGTTTTTAGGAAGTGATAAAGGTTTTGAGCTCGATAAAGAGCTTACTAGAGAGCAGTCAATAGTTATGGTTTTAAGATTGCTAGGACTTGAAAAGACAGCAAAGGATCAGAATTTGCAGTCGACATTCACAGATATTCCTAATATTCATTGGGCAAAAAGTTATATTGCCTATGCTGCTAAGAATGGAATAACAAATGGAATCGGAAGTAATAGATTTGGTGTTGGAAGTATGGTCACATCAAATCAGTATATTACATATGTATTAAGATCTTTAGGTTATGATGATTCAAAGGGTGATTTTAAATGGGATAAGGCTGTTGAAAAGGCTTATGAAGTTGGACTTTTAACATCAACAGAGAAAAAATATTATTTATCAAAGCAAAATTCATCCATTCTTAGAGATGACGTTGTTGCTATATCCTATAATTCATTAAAGACTAAGCTTAAAGGTACAGAAAAAACATTGGTCAGAAAGCTTGTGGATTCAAGTGTGATAAACACAAATCAGATATCATCATTAAATGATCCTGAGGTATATAAGGCAATGGTTTCATACAGTACTCCAACTCCAACTGTGACCCCAAAGCCTACAAACACAGTTACTCCAACAATATTGTCAAGAAATCCTTTCGTACAGGTTGAAGCCGAAAACTTCCAGTCCAAAAAAGGTATAGAAACTGGCAATTGTTCTGAAGGCGGGAAAGACATTGAATGGATCGAAGATGGCGATTATACTGTTTACGAGGCTTATGATTTTGGTGGCGGGGCTTTAAGCTTTGATGCAAGAGTTGCAAGCGGAAGCAGTGGTGGAAGCATTGAAATTAGGATTGATAGCACCAACGGAAAGGTTATTGGAACATGTGCGTTTTCAGGAACTGGCGGTTGGCAGACATGGACAACAAAGAGCTGCAATATAAGTGGAGTAAGTGGAAAACACAATCTTTATCTTATATACAAAGGCGGCAAAGGATATTTATTCAATGTTAATTGGTTTAAGTTTACATCAAGTGCAACACCTACTCCTACAGGTTATGTATATAGTGATAACTTCAATGATGGTAAATATGAAGGTTGGGTTACTTATGGCGGTACATGGAAGGCTGAAAATAAGCATTTTCAGGTTGATCCAGGCTCTGAAGCAAAATCAGTACTAGACAAGAGTAACTTCACAAACTTCACTTATTTTGGTAATGTAGTAATAGGTACATCTGGTAATGCTGGATTGATTTTTGATGTTTCTTCACCTGCTGCAGGAGCGAATTCTTTCTATGGATATTATGCAGGAGTTGACGCAAGTAACGGTAGATTGATTTTGTATAAGTTCTCTAATGGTACATCTACATTACTTGGAAATGCAAGTATTACAGTAAGCCCATACGGCACAAACCATATGAAAGTAATAAGAAACGGAAGTTCTATATTAGTATTTGTTGAAGATATGGTTAATCCTAAAATTTCGGTTAATGATAGTACCTATTCTTCAGGTAATATAGGTCTTAGGTCTGTTGATACATTTACAATTTTTGACAATGTTAAAATCAGTTTGAGTACTATCATTACTACCCCGACACCTAGTTATACACCAACTCCGACTTCAATATATAGACAACCTGATAATGCAGGATATACTGTCAATGGACTTGATTATAAGTATTATGAAGGTTATTGGAGTTCATTGCCAAACTTTAGCACAGTATCAGTATCAAAATCAGGTACTATAGAAAACTTCAAATTGTACCCAAGACTTAGAAATTACAACTTTGCAATTTCATACACAGGATATATTGACATTGGGACTAAAGGACAGTACACTTTCTATACTTCTTCAAATGATGGAAGTAAACTATACATTGGAGACAAACTTGTAGTTGATAATGATGGTACACATAATGATAAAAAGGTATCTGGATCTATATACTTAGAAGCAGGTAAGCATCAGATTACTGTGAGTTATTTTGATAAGGATGAAACTATCACACTTTCTGTAAGGTATTCAGGTCCATACTTCAATGAGAAGGATATACCTGACTCGGTACTTTACCGTAAAGCTGCTACTCCAACACCAACATCTACACCAACTTCAACACCAACACCAACTTCAACACCGACGCCAACAAATACACCAACTAGTACTCCTACTGCAACATCAACAAAAATACCAGCATACATTCCACCAACAAATACACCAACAAATACACCAACACCAACTTTTGCTCATATAAGATAGGCATTAGTATGATAGTAAAAATAAACAATTTTAAGTAAACCTATAAAGTATCAGGTAGATTAATTAATCTATCTGATACTTTTTAACAAACTTGTTTAATGACTGTATTTGGGTACTTATAACTATAGTTGATGGACATTTTATTTATCATTGTCTTGATGAAAATTGAAACAATATGTGGGTCAAATTGTGTACCAGAGCATTTTTCTAGTTCTAAAAATGCATCCTCAATAGATATGGCTTTATGGTAAGGGCGATTAGACACCATTGCGTCAAAACTGTCAACAATACATATTATTCGAGCTCCTAAACTGATTTCTTCTCCTTTAATCCCATAAGGATATCCAAAGCCATCATAACGTTCGTGATGTTGCCTTACATAATCAATTAGATTTTTCATACCAGATAAGGGAGATAATATACTCGCACTATGAATAGGATGTTGGTGTATCAGATTAATTTCTTCATTTGTAAGTGGGTCAATTTTGTTTAATAGTGACATTGAGAGCTCAATTTTACCAATATCATAAAGGAGACCTGCATATAAAAGGGTTTGTATTTCATTAATGTCTAGTTCCATAGCTTCACCAACCATTACTGCGTAAGCTGAAACTCGTTCACAGTGATTGAAAGAATAACTGTCTTTGGTGTTTATAGTGCTCAAAAGTCCTCTGAAAACACCAAGCATTTGTTGATCTGATAATACATTTGTTTTCATCCGAATCATTATATCCTGATAAAAATTGATTTTATCTTCATGATTATTTTTTGTTTGATATAAAGCTGTATTTGCATGAGAAACTAGTTCTTCTGCACTTTTGGAGATCTCAGGATAAACAGAAAACCCGATGGAGAACGTTATTTTTTTTACCAGATTTTCATTGAAACTTTCATTTGTGTAATAAGTTTTTTTATTCTTTTCATACTCGGAATAAATCTTCTGTGCAAATTGTTCCAAAGAATCTAAATCATGATTTTTTACTAACAGTCCGAACTCGTCACCACCAAATCGATACACAGAACATTCATTTTTTACAATATCTTTTAATATGTTTGCAGTATTTTTAAGTATAGTATCTCCAAATTTTCGGCCATACAGGTCATTATACATTCTGAAATTATCAATATCAATTATTAACAATCCGATAGTAGAATTGTTTTTCGAAGAAATATCTTGATTTAGTGTTGTATTAAAATATCTTTTATTATAGGCTGTGGTCAGATCATCTGTTATTGCAATTTGCTGACTTTCTTTCTTGTTATCTTGCTGATTTTTTGAAATTGTTCCAATTACTAATGACCATATAATTACCGTTATTGAAGACGTTAAACCTATTATGTAAAAAGTATCAGGAGTGCTAATATATGTATACAGTATTATGCAAATATCTTTTAAAGTTGCTATAATAGATATACTAATCCCTACAATACCAAAACGAAAAGCCATATAAACCAATACAAATCGTTGAATTTGGCTCAATAATGCTTGGATTGAAGCATTATTAAATGTTTGAAGAATTAAAACTAAAACTATAAATAATAAACATGAGATAAATTCAAATCGTTTTAATTTTGTATTGAGATATTCATTTTTAAACTCTGTTAGAGAATTCTTGAAAGCATTATACGGCATAAATACCATAACCCTTCTATTAAGAATATTGAATTTTTTGAAATCGCCTTAATATAATGCAATATCGACAACTTCTTCTTGAGAATTGTTGATGTTCTCGATTGAATAGTTGTACTTCGTAGACATTTTGGTTCTCATTGTTTTTATAAAATATTGAACTATTTTTGGATCGAATTGAGTTCCAGAGCATTTTTCAAGCTCTGAAAATGCCTCTTCAACTGTCATGCTTCTTCTATAAGGTCGATCAGATACCATTGCATCAAAGCAGTCTGCAACACATAAAATTTTTGCACCAAGGCTGGTCTCATTATCTTTAAGGCCATCAGGATAACCTTTGCCATCAAAACGTTCATGATGGTGTAAGACATAGTCAATAAGATTTTTCTTACCAGAAAGAGGCTCTAATATCTTTGCACTATTAATGGAATGCTGGCGGATTTGACTAAATTCTTCATCTGTAAGCCGACCTATTTTATTTAAAATGGATTTAGGTAAATCGATTTTTCCTATGTCGTGTAGCAAACCAGCATATAAAAGAGTTTCTATTTCATCAATGTCCATACCAATGGCTTCGCCAATCATGACAGCATATGAAGATACACGTTCACAGTGTCCAAATGTGTATTTATCCTTTGTATTAATGGAGCTTAATAGACACTTGAAAACACCTATCATTTGCTGATCTGATTTAATACTTGTATTAATATGTTGCATTATATCCTTGTAAGTATTAATCTTATCTTCACCCATATTTTTGGTTTGATATAGGGCTTCATTAGCTTGTGCAATAAGCTCTTCACTGTTTCTTGAATGAGTTGGATATTGTGATAATCCAATTGAAATTGAAATTTTATCAGAGAGGGTGTCTTTGTAATAATCTTTTTTTATGCTTTCGTAATTGCTAAATAGTTTTTTTGCAAATTGCTCTAATTTATCAACATGTTGATTTGTAATCAAAATTGCAAATTCATCTCCTCCAAACCTATAAACATCAGCTGTATTACCTACAATATCTTTTAATATAGTTCCTGTATTTTTTAATATTGTATCACCGAATTCATGACCATATAAATCGTTATACATTCTGAAATTATCTATATCAATTAATATTAAACCTACTTGTTTCGCCTTAGAGGACGGATGCATTGAGTTATCTAAAGATGTGAGAAAGTATCTATGATTATACACTTCAGTAAGTTCGTCTGTTATTGCAAGTTTCCGCATGGATAGCCTATGCTTTTCCCGCTTATAAGAAACAATACCTACAATTATTATCCATAATAATATTGAGGTTGAGGATATCGCCCCCATAAAGTAAGTAATAACATGGGTCTTGTTGTAAATAATTACAGTGATAATTATATCCTTTAGTGTCGTCATAATTCCTATTGTCATACCCAAGTAACCAAACCTAAAGGCCATATACAGCATTACAAATCCTTGAAGTTGAGTTAAAATAGCGCGAGTATTTGTTGATGCTCTAGACTGTAAAACAAAAATAGCCAAGCCCAAAAATATAAAGAAATAAAACTCTAACTTTCTGGTTTTAGAGTAAAGATATTCATTACTATAATTTTTAAGATAGGATTTAATAGGGGCAAAAAGCATTAAATCACACCTTTCTAAAATAGTGGTTATGGTGTTGATTTTTAAATAAATTTATTTAAAAATTAAAACAGAAAACGATAATAGAATAATTCAAGCAGAATAAAACAATTGATTTTGTTGCGAATATAGTGATTATTTAGAGGGGAGTGAAAGTATTTCATAGAATTGAAAAAATACTTGTATATAATTAATTATATATGATTTTAAGTTGTACATCAATGTTTTTTTGATTTGAAAGGTTGAGAAAGATTGGGAGGGATGAGAAATGATGAAAAGCAATATTATATGTTTAAATTCAAAGAGTGTTTTTTTATATGGATTAAAAACTCTGACAATATAAGGAACAAAGTTGCAATTTATGCCGTCTAACCAATAAAGAACCTTTATATTAGAAAACGACAAGGAGGGTGTAACTATTTTATGAAGAGAGTATTTTATTTTTTCTTAATAATTTTGATTTTTTCAAGTGGTATTTATGTGAAAGTTTTACCTAGCAAAAACAATGAGTATTTTAATATAGCCTATCAAAAAAATATTCTAAATAATATACCTGAAAAAGATGAAGTGATTAGTTCATTTGAAAGAGATAAAAAAATTATTTTAAGTGGAGCAAAAAACTATCTTGGTAAGAAATTTATTGAACTGGAATTAAAAAATTCATTGAAGATGTATTACCTCAAACCAATTGACGTTTTTAGTGGATATAAATCTGGTAAAAAGTTTTATGAGCTTATTTCCGATGATTGCTATTATACAATCCCGATAACATGGTTTGGTATTAATAAGGGTCTGATTCATTTACAAAAGAATAAGAAGGTCGATGAGAAAGAGTTGTTAAGTCAGGGGTTTAGCAAAGAATCAATAAAAATGATAAAGGATGATGAAGGAAAAATCACTTTAACACAAATTGGCCCAATGATTAAGGATGGTGGCTATGAGTTTTTTATGGACCCAGATAAAATGGATAAATTGTTAAAGAGAAATAATATAACGAATATTATTGATATTAGGTTTATTACAGGATTACATATGGATATTGCGTATATAAATGCTTCTTCAGGCGAATATTGCATACCGTTCTTGTCACGCCCAGATTTTGCTAAAATAACTAATGGGAAGGTTTACAATATAGATGACATTATTAGAATATTTAAGATGGAAAAATAGAATATTGACTTTTGATTTGTATAGGTATATTATTGACAGTAAATATTTGGGGAATAAAGCATTCAGCGAAATGTCCGATAGACAGAATTGTTAGGATAGTAAACGAGGAGCATATGAAAATTTTATCAATAGTCAGTAGCATGAGAAAGAATGGAAATACTCAACGTTTGATTAGTCTTTTTGAAGAAGAACTAATTTCAATAGCTAAATTACAGCATGAAGCATTAGAGATAGAAAGAATATTTCTTGGGACTGTTGAATTAAAAATGTGCATTGGCTGTAGAGTGTGTTTTGACAAAGGGGAAGAGCTGTGTCCATTAAAGGATGAATTACTAACAATAAGGAAGAAGTTAAATGAAGCTGACGGTGTCATACTTGCAAGTCCAGTCTATGTTGAGGATGTTAATGGTATTATGAAAAACTGGATTGATCGAATGGCATTTAATTGTCATAGACCAGCATTTTTTGATAAAACAGCAATGGTTATATCAACATCAGGCATTGGGTCAACAAATCATGCACTAAAAACAATGAGAACTGCTTTAATGACATGGGGGGCTTATGTTGATGGGATGCATAAATTTAGCACAGGTGCTTTAATGGAAAAAGAAGAAATTTTAAACAGATATCATAACAGAATAAAAAGAATAGCAAAGAAGTTTTTTGTTAATATCAAGAAAGAAAAAGTCTCAAAGCCTAAATTATATTCTCTTATTGCATTCAAAGTACAGCAAAAATACTTTCAGAAAAGAACTAATGAACGAAATACAGTTGATTATATTTATTGGAATGAAAAAGGTTGGCTCAAACCAAGCTGTATTTACTATAAAGAGATTAAAACAAATTGGCTTCAAGTAAAACTAGCAAGATTATTTGGAAACATTTTTGCAGTATTTTTTATTTAGTCATCATAAATATAGTACAGTAACGGTTTATGGAAAAGTGAGTATTTTAATAGAAGCCGAGATAGATAAGAGAATCAATAATACCTCAAACAACATTTTTTCAAAGGGAGCTCCAGATGCATTTTCAAATGGGATTGCACTGAGAAATAAAAAAAGTGGGATGAACTTATGAAGAAATATGAGTGTAATGGCATCAAAATCATTTCGAGCGTAGACTTTTAGAAAATTTGCCAAATAACACATTTTTTACTTTTCAACTTTACCTAGAAAGAGTATAATTTCATCATATATCAAGAATAGAGGTGTATATTTTGAAAAAAAGGTTAATTTCAGCAATGTTAGCTGTAATATTTATTTTGAATATTACTGTAGTAAATGCAGCAGCTAACCCTATTACAGTAGTAGTTAATAACAATACAGTTCAATTTGATGTGTCTCCAGTAATAGAGAATGGAAGGACACTTGTACCAGTTAGAGCGATATTTGAGGCCCTCGGTGCTGTTGTTACATGGAACGCGAATACGAGAACAGCGATAGGCGTAAAAGATACTAGAACGATTAATATCAAAATAGATAGTGCTGATGCAACTGTAAATGACATTCATAAAAAGCTTGACGTACCAGCTAGGATAAAGCAGAATAGAACATTTATTCCGCTAAGATTTGTTGCTGAGAGTCTTGGAGCAATTGTATCATGGGACGGAGAAACAAGGACTGTAAAGATCAGTGATAATAATACCAAAGTGCAAGAAAGCACTCAGACTACTAATTTCAATAGAATATCTATAGATATTCCAAATGGATGGGTATACGATACTAATCCTGAAGTTGCACCAGGTACAGATCAAATCCGACTTAACCAGGAAACTATTGACCAAGGTTTAGTACAAATTACACTTACGAATGCGCGGAAAGATATTTCTATCACGAGAGCAGTTACAGAAGGTGGTAAGGCCTTGGTGCAAAGGGTATTAACGATGGAAGGATTTAATGATTGTCTTGTCGAAGGAGCTGGTGAAGAACCATACTTCATGGGAAGAGGGGGTATCTTAGTCTCGTTCAATTTAAAAAAACAATCAAAGAAAGACAGTGAATATTTGGCAATGAAAATATATTGTTTCGGAGAAGAAATTAAAGAGACTAACGAGGTATTGTTAATAACAACATACAATACAACTGGAGATTACACTGATATGGAGAAGATTGTTAGAAGCATAAAAGTGTTACCAAAAAAATAAAAGGTTAATAGACGAAAGTGGATCGAATCTGATAAAATTAATCTATAGCCCGCATACACGAAGTTCTGTTATACAGCTATATTTTGCGTATATACGAAGTTCAGTAATGCACTTGATTATATGGAATTCCCTGCAAAGCGCCGCGTCCTGCGGCGGAGATGGGAAGGACTTTGGAGTAAAATAAGATGATAAATTTAAAAACAATAAGAGGGAGATTTTTATGAGCAAAGAATCAATAGACAATTTTACAAACGAATTAAAAAAAGCGGTTAGCTTGCATTACAAAACTCTCAAGGAAAAGTTTCCTGATGAAAATTATTACGGATATTCCTTATATTCAAGCGAAGATGTTCCGGATATATTTCCGGTAGCTAATAAACTTAGTGCTTTAGAAATTGATGAAGCTAATCCTGAATATTTGTATTATAAATACTGCCCAAATGAATGGAGTGATTGGGAGAGCTTCGGTATATTTGATGAAGTGAACAAGTTGATGAAAGGTTTAAAAGAAGAAATTAGTGTTACTACTTATAAACCTATTATACTATTACGTTCATTAAAAATACTTAAAGAGCTTGATTCTGAAGGGTTGTTTGGAGATAAGAATGATAATCGTTTCTTAGTGTTTTTTTTATCTGATTCAAAAAATGATATGATAAAACAATCTGCTAAGGAGTTAAATACATCAAAGGTTTACAAAGAATTTGTATCTATATTTTAGCTTTATAGAAGTTGTTCATGTAATAAGTAGATATGAAAATATTATAAAGAATATTGAAATTTTGCAGGAAGGTTAGAATAGTTATTTAAGGCTCGGACATCCGTGTCCTCGTCTGGCTTCGCGGGGCAGGGAACTCCACATATCAACACATGCCCGTAAAAGTGCGGATAGAAGTGCATGAAGAATTGCTTTGCGGGTCATTCCATGCGGAAGATCCGCACTACACCACTTCACCGACGCAAGCGTGCCAAAGAAGAAGGGCTTCGTGGGCAATGTCATAAAGCTATCGTTACAGTAATTGGTATATGCACCTTAAACGAATCAATATTTAGAAAACTGAATTAAATTCAATATATTTTTATTAAAACACTTGACATTTCAAAATAAGCCCCAA
>Ga0209373_10000464_pt1 | contig 66285 bp, 122 predicted proteins | sample Higcelweek5metaG_FD_187173 | JGI IMG/M metagenome (GOLD analysis project Ga0209373, IMG submission 187173) | Freshwater pond sediment microbial communities from the University of Edinburgh, under environmental carbon perturbations - High... | ecosystem: Environmental > Aquatic > Freshwater >...
AGCATCTGGTTGTTGTAATTCCTTATAATTAAAATACTATTCAGAAGGTTCGTGTTTAGCATGTATCATGGTTTAATACTTAGCAAACATCTTAGTAGAGTAAACATAGCATAAAGAGAAAGTGATTAAATGAAAGATTTTACCCGCAATTATAAAGAACAACTGAACTCTATTGATCTAAGGGAGTTTCATGAAGAGTTTTACACAATGAGCTGTTTTAACTGTGATTGTCCTAACCATTCACATTGCAGTATGAGCTGTGGATTGAAGAATGTTCAAATCTCTGAAGATGGAAAGTGTGTTTATTGGAATGAGATGAATAATAAGAAAACAAAGCTGATGTATAAAGGGATGGAAATTGATGAAGAAGTTGCAGAGTATATAATGGCTAATCCTTTTTTAGATAAAGAATTTATTGAAAAGTATTTAGATTTATTGTACAGCGAAACAGATAATAATACTATTGCAGACAGCTCTATTAAGTATATTCCTGAGAAAGAGCATTCGATTTCAAATTTTACAGAAGTATTCGGTAAAGCGCTTAAAATGAAAGAAAAATATACAGTGAAACATCCTGTTAATTATTCTTTGTATATTTAATAAAATAACTCATTAAAAAGAAGGAGTATTAAAAATGAAAAAAGTCACGTTCAAGAATTTGAAAAAAAGTTATCAAGTCGAGGCTCTTCTAAAGAATCCTAAAGAGAAACACACAATCATTGAATTTCCTGATTGTCGGGCAGGATTGTCCAAAGATAATATGGGATTGCAATGGATTATTACTATTAAAAATGTTTTTGACAGGGATATAAAAGATTTTCAGAATATGGAAGGATGTAAATTGGAAGTATGTTATGCAGGCTACTCCAGTATCTGTAATTGCTGTATGGTAGAGCTTAAAGAACAGAAGAACACTCTTACTCAGGTGATTATTCATCTTTGTTGATATAATCTATCAAAATATCCAGACTCCTGTATATTAACCTGTATAGGGGTCTTTTTCATTCACTTTTCATTTTTATAAAAATTTTTTCACCGCCAGATAATAAGCATAGGCGGTGCTTCTTAATATATGGAATATATTAAAAGACGGTATATTCTGTAATGGCGGTATAAATAACTCTGTATATAATGTAACAATCTCTGGAAGAATCATAACATATGGAGAGTTATAAGTTTGTTGATAAAGATTTATTGACTGGATTTCCAGAAATACTTTATAAGAGTTATTAGGCAAGAAGGTTTATAAGAATCATTATAGAGGGCTATAGACTTAGTATAAGGGTTATTAATAGAGTATAGTAGAAGGGGTTTTCAAAAGGATTTTATAAGAGTGGATATAGGAGGGTATATGAATATTTATAAAGTATAGTGAAAAGGGGTTTTCAAAAACATTTTAAGGGTAGGTAATTTGAAAGTGTCAACAGCACCAACCCTCCTCCCCTGCATCCAGGCATATACCCCCTGCAAACAGCCTCATTTCATAATTATTTTGCAAAAATCTTTGAAAAGTCACTTGACAAATAAAATATATGTATTATAATAATGACTGGACATAAATTATATGTCAAGCATCTGGTTAAAAAATAATTGAAAGATTTTTTGAAATAGGGCTTGACAAATAAAAATTCCAGTGTATAATAATAGACATGGACAATCAACCACCCTAACAAGGAGAAAAGAAAATGACAAAGAAAACGACAACCGCCGCCAGCACTACCACCGTCACCGATGTTGAAACATTCGCCAGCAAATTGTTTGTAAACGGGGAAGAATCCGCATACTACAATGAACTTCTTTCCAGACTTCAGAATGCATTGACCGAAACAGCAAGGCTTGAGATTATGGGAAAGATTCAAGGCGTGATTAACAGGACTTGCCGAAAGACTTTGAAGTCCACATATGGCACACTTACTGAAAAGTTTTCCATGCTCTATTCCAGATACCTTTCGGCAATCAATTCTTCTGATAAGGTTACGCCATTCACTTTTGCAATCCGCATTCCGGAAAGCTGGACAAAAACGGCTTCAAGTATCCCTCTTGCCGGATTCATTGGAAAAGCTACTTCTTACATTACCGTAGCAGAAGCCGAAACCCTGCTGCTGAAAATCTTCTGGAAACGCCAGCAGAATAGAGGACTTTTCACAATGGAACAGAAAGACAATACCTTTGCATTTACTCCAATAAAAGCCGGACTTTCAGAAGAGGAGTTCCAGACAGAGCTTTACCTTGCCATGACCGAAACCGTTCAAACTGTCAAGGGCGTAAAATCCCTTGACGAAATTTACAAATAACCTTCCCTGCCAATGTTCCCGAATAGAATACCGTTCGGGAATACTACAGGAAAGATTATCACAATATAAAGCGTCTTCAAGTTGGAGGCGTGCAAATCGCGGGAAAAGGCGTGCAAGCTGTCTATAACCAGTCAAGACAGTAACCAGCGTATAGGATAAGTCACTATATAAAAGACTTAGTATCTTATACTACTCCATTACCCGGTAAAGAGTAATCACCTAAGAAAAAATATGTGAATCAGGCTTTGCCGCGGAAACAGGAAAACAAGATACAGGAAACATATACTTTTCAAAGTATTCGTTTCCGAACGCTTTATAGGATATACAAATAGTATCTCGATGAAAAGAGAAGCTAGCTTGCCAATACATAACAGTGAAACTCTGTTACAGGAACTGCTATAAAGTCGGTTAGCAATCAAGATTATCTAGGATAGTTGAGGAATTGCTACAGGATTACAGGATATTGCCTGAACCAATAATATCAAAGAAATTACCTAACAATTAACAGGATTATATGAGCATGATTTATGAGGTCATGCTTATATACTCTTTTCAGGATTTATCAAGAAGTCTTGAAAAGATTAGCCCAATGTGGGATAATCAATAAACAAAATAAGGAGCTAGGAAAATGGAAATTGATTTTTACATGGATATTGGTCCAGAAACACTTATCACAATCATAATCATTTGTGCAATCACTTTCATAAGTATTGCATGGCTTTTTACAAAGAAGGTGAAAAATGAAAACATCAGAAATAATCAGCCAGATAACACAGGAAACAAGGATTAAATGTTCCTGTTCGGGAAGATTGATAAATCTATTCAAGGAGGATTTTACAAGCATTGGAGTTATTTATCTATCATTTGATAGAATGATTGCCCGGTATATTCATTCTGGAGTTGAAAGAATTTTTACAATCCCGGAAGAAATTGTAAACCACATAAAACAGGAGAATTGAAAAATGCGTAAAAACAAGTATGTCTATCTTTTTGTGTTGCAAGGAAATTATCGTTATGGTTGGGAAGATTTAATTGCCTCTGAAAATAGGCAGGAAATGAGAAATGACCTCAAAGCCTATCGGGAAAATGAAGGGGGAATTTACAGGATTATTCAAAGACGTGAACTTAAGGAGGATTGAAAATGAAAATCGAACTTGATATTTCAACTCTGGAAGAAATTCAATATCTTTTGGAAGAGATGGTAGATTGTTCTGCCCGAAGAAAACTTTTCCGAGCATTGAATGAAGCAATATCTAAAGCCAAAAAGGAAAAAGATGAATAATTACCTTGTCACCGAAGATAAACAGGGAGTTTTAACACTCTTCATTGAAGATGGAGCAGGATTTTTCCTCTATGTGAAACAGTTTCAAGATGAGGGGATATTTGACCTTCAGAGAAAATTAGAGACATTAAAATCCTCTAACAATATTCAGGAAAGCATAAAACAATGGGAGGTTGTCAGGAATCCTAATGATGCATTCTGGAACAAGTATTTTTATCGAGGGGATTTGAAAATAATCTTCAGTAAGAAAAAGGGGATTCATCAGGAAAATTTAGGTGAATCCGGGAAAATGATTTTTAACTAGGAGAGTAAGAAATGATTATCATTAAAATTGAAACTCTGAATTCTGCTTTTGAAGAATTCAAGCATGAGGAAGTGGCAAGGATTCTTCGGGAACTTGCAGACCATGCAGAAGAACATGATTTGAATACTCCTGCTTTTGATATTAATGGAAATATTGTAGGAGGAATGGAGGAGGTTGAAAATGGTTGATATAATCATCTATGGAGGCTCTTTTATCATGATATGCGTTATTATGTGGCTTATGTTCAAAACGTGTTCTAAAGCCTCTAATAATGCAATTAAAGAGGTAATGAAGGGAGATTATGAACCAATGAGGGATTTACAGGATCATGAAGGAGGTTTGAAATGAATATTTTTGAAGAGATTGCACAGAAGAAAAAGCAGAGCATGAAACAGGATTATCTTGATTATTCTGATAAGGAGATTAATCTTGAACGAATGCTCCTAGAAGCACTTGGATTTGCAAATGTTCTTTATGATTATTCCAAAAACGCGATGAAATGTTTCTGGCAGGGATATACAATCTTTTTCAGAAACAGGAATGAACTTACAATCATAACGGGAAAAACAATTTAACAAGGAGAATGAGAAATGGAAAATAATGTTGAAAACGCTTTCGGAGATTCTGAATTCAGAAAATCGAAAGAATATAAACTTCTGAAGAAAGAAGTTGAAAAAGAACTTTCTCAAAAAGAGATTACAGAATTCTCATCCTGTAAAGAGCTATATGATCTTTTGATTGAAAAAGATTATAAAGCAATTTCAGGAAAATTGTGGTATGATCCTGAAATTCATTCTTTTAAATTATTTATGAGTGATTATATGTTCATAGAGGAATGGAAAAGTATGAACAATGTAAATGATCTTGAATCTTCTGCATGGGAAACTATGCAATCAATTATTGGATTTAAAAAATAAGGAGAATAAGAAATGGATGCTACAAGAATGAATAAATCAGTTAATATGAAAATGCAATCGACTCTTTTCACAAAAGAAGAACTTGCAAATATTTTTGTATTTGCAGGAAGCCATTACAGTTTGAAGTTTTATCCGAACGGAGAAATAGTCTTTAAAGATGATAATGGTTATGCGGTCGAAAAGTTCTCCAATTATCAGCAGTTTCTTGAATGGACAAATCAATTTAGTTGAAAAGTAAGGAGGAATGAGAAATGAAATTTGATTCAACTAGAGCAATAAGATTTGTAAATTGGTTTTTAGGAGTTTATTGTCAAAGCAACCCCTATGACTGGAGCAGAGATTTACGGAAACCAATGATAGAGATAAGAACAAAACTCTGTAATGAGCAGATTACAGATATTCGATCTTATTTAATCAATCTTGAGCAAATTGGTTTTTTAAGTCGTGCTCTTGAAGATTTTTCACCGGAAAGAATAAATCAAATGAGAGGTTATGAAGAATGATTAAGAAAATCCAGAGAAGCAATATCCGAAACATTATTGAAGAACTCCATAACAATTTTAGTGGAAAGTTTTTCGGAATCTCTTTTCTCAAAGAGAATGGAGAGTTGAGAAACTCTTCAATCCAGTTTGGAGTATTCAATCCTCAAAACACTTTGAAACCCGGAACGGGTAAATATATGGGGGAAAGCTTCTTTGAAGCTCTAGCCAATGGAAGAATCAAATTCTATGACCCAAACAAGATTAATGAGAAAGGAGTTAGAGGAGCTTATAGACAATGCAGGATTGAAAGAATGGTTTCAATAACAATGGATGGAGTAAGATTTGAAATAGAAGATTAGAACAAGAGGAGGCATAGATAGATACCCATCCATACAGTGGATTAAAATTACACTCAAAATTTGTTTGATAAAAAAAACAAGAATAAAAAGAGGAATCATGAAAAAGTTAATCTGTGAACAATGTAGAGGACATGATTTTGAAAGAATCTCCCAAACGGTTTTAATTGAAAATATTATCATTTCAGAAGAAGGGGGAATTTCTTATAACAAGACTCTTCATTTTGGAGCAGATGATAATAGACGGGCATACAGATGTTATGATTGTGGGAAAGAGTTACCAGTCAATAATCATAGGGAATTCCTAGAGTATATTGATAAGATGAATAATCTGGATCATAAAGTAAGATAAATTCTAATCAAGAATAATAATAAGAACCAAGGAGGATAGTATACCATACCCTTCCATACAACGAATCAAAGTTGAACTCATTTTTTGTGCAGTCAATATTCTTGTTCTTTTTTATTGAACTCAAATGGATTAAACAATGAAAGGGATAATAATCTAGAATAATTAAGAACAAGAATCTGATAATAGAACAAGCATACAGGACCCATACTATAGATAGCCTTCCATTCAACGAATCTAAATTACACTCAAAATTTGTGTGATAAAGGTTTTCAAGATTTTTAATTGAACTCAAACAGGAGAATTAAAATGCCTAAATTCAGAACTTATATCATAGGAGATTCAGGAGGAGAACATTTCATTGAAGCAGAATTTACATTCTCCATTATGAACAATGGAATTGGTTTCTATGAATATTGGGGAGCCAAGGGATTTGACAAACAGCAGGATTATATTGAGGATGTGAATATTTCTTCAATCTCTCTGATTCATGAAGGGATTATCAAAGAAGCTATTGATAAGCTTCCTTCTTCAATTTCAAAGATTCAAAAACATATCAAGGAGGGAAAAGAAGTTTATGTGATGGAAAGTATGAGGAAGATTTCATTGAAGGAAGCTATTATGGAAAAGCTTGAACAAGAGATTAAACAATCATTTGATTTTACAGGTGATTTGGAATTGGAGTGCTGATAAATGACTAACTTCACAAAATTGGAGGAGCTTTTAATCAAGTTGAAAAAGCTTTCCGGGAAATCAATTCATATTGGAACTGTTACAAACAAGGGAGTTACATTTGCCTATGCTGAAGTGAACGGTTTCAGAGAAGAAAGCAGAGATTATGTTTCCGCTGCTGAAAATCTTTTGAAGAAAATTAACGAAAACGATTTGAAAAGTTCGTGAACGGGATTATATTAACAAGAAAATGGGAGGATTGAGAAATGAATGAAGAGAGATTTACACCGGGACCGTGGATGATAACCCATGTTGATTGTGCAACTACGCATGTTTGGGCTGTAGGTGTTCCGATTATTGCTGATGTGAAGATTCGTTTTGTGTCCGTCAACGCGTGGAAAGCTAACACCGCCCTGATTGCTGCTGCGCCTGATATGTATGGTGCTCTTGTAGCTTGTTGTGATTTAAGACAGCCAGAATGTGAGGAAGATGAATGTTCAGATTGTCCTATTGGAATTGCTCTTAAAAAAGCTAGAGGTGAAGAATGAACAAGATTCAGGAAATTAAAGAGCTTATTGAAAAAGCTGAAGTACAGGTTGAATTATTTCAGATGATTCAACTGGAAGAAAAATCCAATATTCATAATGATGTTATTATCGTTCTGGAAAGATCAATTAAACATCTTACAAAATATTTGGAAGAACTTTCTGGACAGGAAGTTTGGTCTTGTTGTGGGAATAAATTTCTTACTCATGATGAAAATTGTCCAGTATGTGGGGATAAATATAAGGAGAGTGTTTATGAAGATTAATCAATTAATTAAAAAGCTTTCATCTATTCAAAAAAAGATTGGAAATTGTGAAGTTGTTGTGCCAGAAAAGAATTGGTGCTGGGATTTTGAAGAAAGACGTGATAGATTGTTGGACAGAGATCATCTTGTGTTGGATTGTGAAGTTGTAGATATTAGACAAAGTAAGAAGAAAGAACTCGGCGTAAGAATTTCAGGTTCTTATAAAGATGTTCATTGTGATGAATGAAATAGAAATCTATGGTTAAAAATTGTCCAGTTGCGGGGATAAATACAGGGAGCATGTTTATGAAAATCAGTGAATTGATTGATTTGCTTAAGACTTATCAGCGGGATTATGGAGATTTGGAAGTGAAGAAGGAGATTCTGAAAAAGGATGTGAATGGAGATTTTGAATCGAGTTTTGTGAAGTTGGATAGTGTTCAAATCAGACTTCCGCATAATGAAGAGATGGTTGTTTGGTTTTAATAAAGGAGCAAAAGAAAATGAAAAGAGATTCTAATGGTCGGTTTATGAGTGATAAGAATTATGTTTGGGTCATGAAAAGTGTAAATAAGGACATGAGCTCTGCTCATAATCCTGAATTCAAATATCCTGAACAGGGAATGGCTCAGGCTGATGATTGGAAGGAAACTGCTGAATGTGGGAATGGACTTCATGGATTTTTGTGGGGTGAAGGGGATGGAAGTCTTGCAGACTTCACAGCCAACTCCAAGTGGCTATTGATCCAAGTCAATCCTCAGGACGGACTGGTTCAGATGAAGGATAAGTGCAAGTTCCGGCGTGGAGAAGTGATGATGGTCGGAGACTATCATCAGATCGCTGAGGAAATGCTAAAGCATGTTCCAGGTGATCGTCCTCACCATGTGATTGGCTCGGTAATCACCCATAATGATGATCGAGTGATTGTTGGAGGGGATAGATCAATTCTTGAAGGTGGAAATTATTCCACAGTCACGGGTGGATATAAATCCGCAGTCAAAGGTGGAGCTTATTCCACAGTCACAGGTGGAGCTTATTCCACAGTCACGGGTGGATATAAATCCGCAGTCAAAGGTGGAGATTATTCCACAGTCACGGGTGGAGGTCGTTCCACAGTCATGGGTGGATATAAATCCACAGTCACGGGCGGAGATCATTCTGCAGTCACGGGCGGAGCTAACTCCATTATCATTCTTGAATACTGGAACGGTTCTACATACAAGAAAAAAGCCGGAACAATCGGAGAACAAGGACTTGAACCTAATGTCTGGTATAAACTTGATGAGAATCATGAGTTTGTAAGAGCAGAATAAGAGGAGATTTAAAAATGAATGAAATTGCTTGGGCAGAGTTTTTGAAAAGAGTTGTCAGTGAGATTAAATCTCTTAAAGAAGAGATGAAAGAAGCTGAAGGTTTTGATTCAAAAGAATTTATTCAGTATGATTTGGAAAGTCTTAAGGATGAGTATGAGATGATGAGCCGGAAATATTCGGAAGAGCAGGGGATTAAGAATATTCCCTTGTTTGAGGAATTGAATTGTGAATGAGTTTTAATGGCTAGGCATAATTACTAGCACATTCTTTGAGAATCAAAGCAGAATCATAGTAAGAATTGAATAGAAAGGATTTGATGATGAAAACATTTGAATTGAAAGTTGGAGACATACTTGAATTGAGGGAGGATTTGAAAAATGGGAATTATTATGAAAATATTATATATTATTCAACTATGCCGCAAAGAGTATATGTTTTAGCACTTGATCATGATAAAAAGGCTATTGTAACAGAAACGCATTGGTGGTTTTCCTTAAAAATGATCTCCAAAGTGAATGACAGGAAAGTTAAGTTTATCAAAGGGTTTGAATATATTATTAAGGAGGATGAAATGATTAATCCAGTAAGTTTGATTGAAAGCGGAGATTTTGTAGTTTATGAATGGGAGGGGGAAGAATATAGTTCAGTTGCTATTCAGAGAGGAAGCAAGATTGCTCTTGCACAGTATCCGGTTGGTTGGGGTTATCTTGATGACGATGATTTTAAAGTAGTTATTAAGAAGATTTTTCGTTATGATGAAGGTAATTTTCGTTTGGGTGATGCATTTGATAAAGATTTTGAGAAAAATTGCGGAAAATTCATCTATGATTCTGAAAGGGATAGTGTGAAAGAAGTCACTATGGAAGAGCTTGAACAAGTTTATGGACGGAAAGTAAAGATTGTGAAAGGATAATAATATGAAGAGCAAAAGAGTTACCATGTATGTTTGTGAAAAGTGTGGATGGGAGTATAGGAATAAGGAGGATTGCACAAAGCATGAAAATACTCATAATCCTATGCCAGAGTTGGAAAATCAGGATATTCTGATCTTTAATAATGGAAAGTATGGATTTTATGTGGATGGAAATATCATCTATACTCATGAAGGAGATCATTCTGGATGGGATTATTCAGAAGATGTTAAAGATAGGATAATTAAAATTTTTAGGATTTATAGTTATCTGGATAGAAAATGTGTTAATCTGGCGCTTATTCAAGATTGTCTGAATGGAAAGTATGAAACTGATATTGTTTGGGAAAGGAAGGATAAGTAATCATGATTAATCCAATGGATTTGATTCAGAATGGGGATTTTGTGGAAGTTATTGACGAGGAATTTAATAAGAAGGAGTATTATCTGGTTCTTACTGATTGGTATGGGAAGATTCTTTTTGTTAAAAATGGAGATCAGAGCGAATACTCTTCATACTTCAAAGAGAATTATATTATCTCTAAAATTTTTCGACACAAAGATGGATGGTTTAATCTTACAGACAGTTTGAATGGAATTTTTAAGAATCATATGGCTGATGTTATTTATGACCGTTCTAATGATGTTCTGGAACTTACTGTCAAAGATATTGAACAAAAGTTTGGACAGAGGGTTAAGATTGTTTCAGAGCCTATTGAAAAGATTGTTAAAGGAGGAATGTATAAGGGATTTGAGATTCCTGATTTTCCAAATGAAAGATATTTGATAATTATGATTGAAGAAATAAAAAACTATAATGCTTCTATTTGCTGTCTTCCGGATAAAATTAGCTGTATAAAAACAGATTGTAAATTTTGTATTTACAGTAAGAGTAGAGCAGATGAAGGAAACCTTCGCCTAGAATTCCTTGAAAAGCTTTATCTCCAAGAGTATGGAGAGTAATATTTTACAAGCATAATGAACTAGGAGATGAACAGAGAATCAAAGCTGGATACAGCTAGGAATTGAAATAAACATAGTGTAAAGGAGTGTTGATTATGAATGATGTGAAGAGTTTGGTCAAGAGTGGGGATTTTGTGGTTTATGAGTGGAAGGGAGAGGACTGTGTTTCTCTTGCTATTCAAAGAGATGGGGATGATGAACTTATTTTTGCTGATTATCCTGATGGATTTGCTTTTTTTAATAGAATTTCAGACAAAGCTATTAAGAAGATTTTTCGATATGATTCATCTGCTTATGGAGTAAAAGAAGGATTTAATGGAAACTTTGATGAAGCATATGGAGAATTTATTTATGATTCAGAAAATGATGTAAAGGAAATGACTATCAAGGATTTGGAAGAGCATTTCAAATGTAAGATTAAAATTGTGAAATAGGAGTGAATGATGGTTGAATATACTGTTGTTCGGGGCCGGTATCTTGATATTCTTATTGATGAAGTTAATGATTATCTCAAAGAAGGATGGGATTTGAATGGCGGCATAGCTGGTAATGATGGTTGGTATTGCCAATCTCTTATTCGGAAAGAGGAAGAAACTGATTAAATAATCTAACCACAGGGTTTTATTGAAAATAGTAAGATATTGCAATGAAACATATGATTAAAATGCCCTTTTTACAATTCTTGAAGTAAGATTTCACAATAAAATAAGGAGAGCTAAGATGAAAAAGTATATAATTCTTGAATCAAGTTCGCATCTCGGACTTGAAAAATTGGTAAATGAATACCTGAATAAAGGATGGGAGATTTCCGGTTCTGCATTTGTTTCAACTGCATATAATGGTCAATGCTTTTTCCAGCCAATGATTAAGGAAGTTCAAGAATCATTACATACTGCTAAGGAATATATAACAGTATATGGGAAGAATTCTGCTGAACTTATAAAGGAAGCAGCTAAGTATGTAGAACAAGGATGGCAAGATAATAGTGAAGTGGCGTTTTGTGAAGGACCTTGTTCTGCGGTAATGGTTAGGAAAGTGAAGTGTTGATACTCTTTACAAGGATTATTGCAGAAAGATTATTACTCTACGAGTAAAAATTGATGCAAACATTCTTTGTAAGGGTGGGTTGGCAGGATTCTGATAAGGTATTAGCTAGGTTATAGCAAGATTATGGCAGGATTGTGCTATAATTATTGGAAATGAGTGTGGATTATATTAAAATGAAGGGAATTTTGGCAGGATTGTGCTAAAATCATAGCTAAGGGAGTGAGGGAGTTCCCGTAAATTCCCCTATACTTCCCTATAATCTTTCTATAAATTCCCTTATAATTCTTCCATGACTTCTAATAACCTCCTCCATAATCCTTTAAAACCTCTCCCAATAACTCTTCTATGACTTCCCACAACCTTCTCTCAAACCCTTACAGTCCCTGTAATCCTTATTGCACACAACTCATTCATGAATCTTCCATATGCTCTATAGTGATTAACTTGATTATAAGCATTATCAGGCTTTGACCAAAGTCTATCCTATATGAGTATCAACTACTCAATCAATCTCATTCTAAGGTGCTTAATAATTGAATTTCAGGGGTTTTGAAAAGACCGGTATTTTACTGATTATAACATGAGGAGAAATAATCTTCAAAATAAATTTAGGAGCATTACTTGAATAGTGATTATTCTGTGCTATTAGTATAGACGGAGAAAGAATTTAAGAACAAATAAAAGAAGGAGATTAGAAAATGAAACTTGAGATTGTAAAGAAAGCAAAGAAGAAGAAGTCGTTTGTTTCAGGGTTTCGCGTAACGATTAACACGATGACAGGAGACGCTGACAATTATCATAAAATCGTTTACAACGGTTTGACAGAAACAGAAGCAGTATCTTTGATTGCCCTTCTCAAAGATTGTCCTGAATACGGAGATGAAGTTGAGGAATATCTTGACAAGATTAATAAAGAATATCGGAAATTGCCTGAAGATAGTCGAGAAACATCGGCATTGAGATTTTTAACATATGGTGAATGGTATATTGATGAATATGGCATATATGATTCTTATGATGAGTATGAAGTCATTTACATTGATAATGATGGAAACAAGTTTGATGTGAAGGAAACCGAATAATAAATAAGGAGGATTGAATCATGACTATCTCAAGGAAAGCTATTGCTGAAGAATTTGCAAGAAGGAAAGTTCAATTTCATAAGGATGAAAATTGGGAGGATATAAGTTGTTTCGGATTGTTTACATGGGGAGATATTTCTCGGTATCTTGTAGGAAATCCTTTGAGAGTTAAAAATTTTGTTGAAGGATTAGTCAGTTATCCTGATAATGCTAATTACGTATATAGCAATAAAACTGTTTGGGTTGTTCCTACAAAAGAATTTTATGAAAAGGAAATACTTCCTATCGTGAAACGAAAAGAACAAATTGTTTCTGAATTTTCTGAAAATTATAAACAGGAGGATTAAAAATGATTATCTCGGCTGATGTAGCAAGTAGGATTTCTTCACAATCAATGTTTTCGATTGCTGAAAAATGGAATGGTGTTTGGAAAAAAATTGAAGAACAGGCAAGGCATGGACACAATTTTGCTCCCATTTATTTTTCTGATATGGGAACAAAGGAATATACTGTTGACAAAAGTGACTTTACACACATTATGAGGTTATTTGGATATAGGGTCAAGGATTCTGCTGTCCAATGTCGAAATGAAAATGACATATGGGCGTGGGTAGAATGGAATAAAATTGATTAAAGTTATAAACAGGAGGATTGAAAAATGATTTGGATTGGAATTGGTTTGATTATTGTTGGAATGCTACTTACAGCTATGGGTGTATATGGCGAATCTGATGGTGCTTGCATTATGGGTCTTATTTCTATAGCAGTAGGAGTTATGTTACTTGCAATTTATTTTTCAGAAAAAGCTGAAATTAATTCATTTTATAAAAATTATCCTATTGAAAAGAATTATGAATTTTACAAGATTTACACGGAGGATAATAGACAGGAGTATATTATCAATCCTGAATTCTCAAATGGAATGATTATTGTGAATGATCGGATTTATAAAAAATATTCCGGGTATAAAAAATTGACCAGAGAAGAAGCAGCAGGACATTATAAATAAGGAGAATTTGAAAAATGAACAAAGAAATTATCAACGCATTTATCCAGAACACTGTTTTCACTAACAAAAAGATTGATAAATCTATATGGAAAGCTTTGATGACCATTTCCAATGCTAAAAGTTTTGGAGATGAGCATGAGGATGTAAATATTGAAAGCTTTGTATATGATATTAAACATTATGTTGGTGAAAATACAGCTTTGATCCAGAATCTTATTCCTGTAGAGTATAAAGCAGGAAAGAAAGCTCCTTCAGAAGTGATTGGAAGATTTTGTTCCTCAAATGATAGTAGAAGGACTTTGGAAGGAGTTTTCCATGATTCACAGGATAAAAAGTTTGTTGCAACAAATGGAAAATATGTTGCGCTATGTGATATGAAGGAAGATACAGCAGAATCTAAGGTAGTTGGATTGGATGGAAAAGTCATTACCGGAACCTATCCAAACTATAAACAAGTTATTCCTCAAAAGTTTTCACATAAAGATGAAATTTTGGATGTTCAGAAAATCACCGGTTATTTGAAAGCTATTGTTAATTTTTCCTCATGTATCGGAAGAGATGAAATAGTTTTGGTAAATTTGTTTGGAAATACTTTAAATGCAGAACTTCTTTATACTGTTTTCAAGACATTTTCTGATATTGGAGCAAAAACAATTCAGATGAGGCATAATAATGGAGAAGGGGTTCCTGTATTATTTGAAACTGATAATCTTACAGTAGTTCTTATGCCAGCCCGTGTAAACACTGAAACTACTGTAATCGGTCTTGCAGATGAAAAGATTGTTTCCAATAAAAATATTGGTGATTTCAATATCCGTGGAAATAAGATTTCAGGAACATATTTGAATCCGCTGAAGGATTTCAAAATCATTCCTGATGAATCTGAATTAAGGGAATTGAGAATTGCTTATAATGAAGAACTTGTAATGAATTGTTGTGAAGCTGTTCTTTCCAGTATTATCGAAGGAAGCGAACCAGATGCGAAGAGGATTGCAAAATCACTGAAAAAAGCAATCCCGGATTATGCAAGTGATGAAACATTGGATATTATAAACAAAGTATCTGATGCTTTCAAATCAATCAAAACACTTGAAAATGCTATTGATAAGTTTCCTTCTATTATGAATGTTATGAGTGGTGTTTATGAGAGGATTCATAAACTTCATGAAATTATTGGACAGCCTATTGAAGTAGATGTTATACTTCCTTCCAAAATTGAGGAAATGTCTATCAAGGCAATGCTTAATAAGGGGCTTCCTACAGAAGTTATTTCAGATGTTTTCAAAGATTCTGAAAAAGTGAAGGGAATTATTTCTATGATTGAAGCTAGATTTGAAGAGGAATTGAAAAAGCAAAAAGAGATGGAGGCAATGATTCCAGAAGGAAGTGAAATAATTGTAATCAAATGCGGAGGAGAACTTTGGTTCAAACATCCTGATAATGGAATATTCAAATCTATTGAAGAAGTAATTAGACATGATGAGTTTGCAAAACGTCAAGCAGCATCACATGCAGAATATTTGAAGAAACAAGAATAAAGGAGGATTTTTGAAATGGGTATTTGCGAATTGTTGACTGTAATTTTCGTTATTGCAAAGATTATGGGAAAGATTGACTGGAGCTGGTGGAGTGTTTTTATTCCCATGTATATTGCAGTAAGTTTTTATCTAGGAATTTTTTCAATCGCTGTTTATTCAATGATTCATAGAGATTAAGTAATAAAGGAGTATTAAAAATGAAAAAATTTACATTTAAGAAGCTTAGACAACCAGAAACTCTAGCAAACGCGTTTAATAATTATTCAGAAGCAAATATAAAATTTGAAGGAAAAACGTGTGGATGGTATAAAGATTCTTGCAGAGATAGATATTTTCATATTTGGATTTCTGTAGAAGATTCAACTGAAAAAAAGGGATGGAAAGTAATAATTCTGGAAGAAAAATTTGATACAGAACAAGAATGCCGTAAATGGATTCAGGAAAATACTAATACAATTTGTGAAAAATTTAATCTTCACTTTTTTGAAAATTAAGGAGTAATTTAAAATGTGCATTTCTGGTACCGGTTTTCCTTATAAAAAGTATAAATTTCCTTGCACTCTTAAAACTCAAGAAGATTTTGAGCAATTTGGAGTGATTGATCTTCAATATTATCTTACTGCACTGGAAGAAGAGCTTGAAATCCTTTATGAAAACAGATATAATCATATGGTAGTGTCCGTGATTATGGTTGATTTTGAGAATGAGAAAAGGACGGTAATGAAATGGACAGGAGATTTGATCCCTGCTCTAGCAAAATTTCATAAAGATAAAAAGCTTCCTTATAATGAGAGAGATTTGAGCAAATATGAAAGTCTTGACAATGCATTTGAAGAAACAAAGCAGGACGTGACTTCAAATAATAATCTGGATATTCAAAAAATCTTTGATTATATCATGAAATGTTATTCTTCTTATGGAGAAAGATTCATGAGTGACCATCCTGTAAAAGTTCTTGGATTGAAGTTTGTAATAAATTATGGAATGAATATGAAATGGGGTATTCAATTTTATGGAAATCCAAAACTGAGCATGGAGTTGTATAAGAAGAATAAAGGACTTGAATATGATGAAGGTGTTTTTACTGTAAAATATGTCACAGGAACACTGGAAGGAGATAAAACAGCAAGCCATTGGTTTGATCTTATTTACCATGAGGATTACAAGATTTTGGATGAAGTTTAAGTAAAAATATAAATAAAAGGAGAATTATCATGATCGAGATGCTTCAAAAAGAAATGCCGGAACTTAAAACTGGAATGTATGTAAAATTTAGAAAAGGAAGTGATTATTCAGAAAGATTTGGAATGGTTGTAGAAAATAGAATTATTATTCTTTATCCTGAAGTAGAATCACTTTTCAAAGAATGTTATGAATCATATATTTCTGAAGTATATGAAGCTCCTAAAACTGAGGGTGAAAGAGTTATTGATACAGAAATTATTAAAGAGCTTGAAAATAAAGGAAATACTTCATGGATTATGATATGTATTTGGAAAGATACTTCTGAAAAAGAAGTCAAGGAAATGACAATGAATGATTTGGAAGAACATTTTAAGTGTAAAGTTAAAATTGTAAAATAAAAGGAGTAATATTATGAATACATTGAAAGTTGGAGACAAAATTGAATTGAGGGATGATTTGGAAGATGGAAAACATTATGGAGGTTTTATATATTCTCCAGCGTTTCTTGATATTGGTATTATCTCAGAATTAATTGAAAGGTGCTTTGTTTTTAAATTAAAGAAATCTACTTTCTGGAATCCGACTGAAATGATCTCCAAAGTGAATAATAGGAAGGTTAAGTTTGTTGATGGCTTTGAATATACAATCATGGAGGAAAATAAAATGCCAGAACTGCAAAATAAAGATTTGATTTTTATTGATGGAAAAAGAATTGGAGTTGTTGCAGACAATCTTGTAATCTGGCTTAAAGAAGCAGAAGATAATATTATGAATCTAAGTATAATTAAGTTGAATATAGCATTAGAAATTTATGATTCAGTTAAAATTTATAGGGAAGTAACTCCTTGTATTTTTAATGCAAATAAAATCTTGAATGATTCTGCTTTTGAATACAATATCATTTTTGAATATAAAAAGAGCAAGAAAATGGTCAAAGAAATGACTATGGAAGAAGTGAATAAAGCTCTTGGATACAAAGTAAAAATCGTAGAAGGATAAAAATATTCAATAAATATTTCAAATAGCACTTGAATTTAATCATCCGAGTGCTATTTTTATAACAACAAAAGGAGTTAACAAAAATGAATTTGTTTGTGTTAGATAAAAATCCAATGATTTCTGCATCCTATTTATGCAATACACATTTGAATAAGATGCTCATAGAATCTTTGCAAATCCTTTCCGATTGTGCAAGAAATCATCAACAGGATTCTGAAGGATGGGTTTTGTATAATAAATACAACCTGAATCATCCTATTGTCCTGTCAATGAATAATCCGTTTACAAAAAATTGGTTAATTCATTATATCAGGGGAATTATTCTTGAGCGTTCCAGAAGAAAGATGAATCATCATATTTGTGAGGATTTATTTACCAAAAGTCGTTGGAATGATTCCAGCACAACATCTATTGAAAATTTTCCTTATCAAGAATGCAGATTTACTGTATGCAGGATTGATACAGGAGAAGTAATTCCTAATACTCTTATTGAAGAAGCTGTTGTTCAATATAGAAAGCTCTATCAGTGGAAGTATGAAAATTTTAAGATTCCTATGAAATGGAATCCATCTATTTATCCAGAATGGTTGAAAACAAATTAAGAAGGAGATTAAAAATGATTGAAAGAAAAATTGGTGATCGGTTTGTAATAGATGAAACAAACGTCCGTTACCGTCCGGAATATTCGCTAAACAGGAAAACAGTCGAATGTGTTAAATCATATGTTGTTGGCAACTTCCAGTGTTATGGTTGCAACGCTTGTATTTTTAGCGAACTTGATTGTTTCAAATATCGTAAACAAAGAGGGTCGTGTAGCAGTTCAAATAGAATAGACAAAATGGCTGTTCATTTTGTTGAAGTTAAATAACAAGGAGAATGGAAAATGATTGAAAGAAAAATTGGTGAAAGATTTATTGATGATGGAGTTTTGATGGAATGTAGGAAGGATGAAAATAATATTTTTGCTTGCTGTGCAAAAGAAGGACAGTTCTGTAAATATTATGGTTATTCAAATTGTAAAAAACAACTTTGTTTATCAACTTATAGAACAGATGGTAAAGCAGTTTGTTTCATCGAAGTAAAGGAGGATTAAAAATGACAGAAGAAATAAAAATTCAGAAAAGATTTATAGAAAAGCAATTACTATGGATTTCTGCATGTGCAGATTTTTTCAAAGTAAAAGATTCAAGAATGATCGAATCCATGATTATTACCACACGAGTTTTTCTGAATAAATCTCAAATTGATAAAGCTAAAGAATCTGTACAGAATATTTTTAAGAAGTATCCGACTATTGAACAAGTGATTAAGGAGAATTGATTATGTCTGAAATGTTTTTGAGTTATGCACCTATTCGTGATACCGAATATTTTTATGAAATGCTTAATAAGATTAAGGAAGGAAAAACAGATCGCCCAATGAAAGCTATTAATACTTATTGCCGCTGTGTCTGTCCTGATAGGGATAAGAAAGTATCGGCAGTAATGTGTCATAATCAGGATTGTATTTTCGGGGAGTTGAAAAAGCACCTTTCCATTAAGCATAATCTTCCTGAAAATAAGTGGATTGGAAAGGAGGATACAGTTCATCTTACAAATATTGTTACCAAAGAGTATAGAAAATATACTTTGAAAGGATTTGTGGAATTTATTAATAAAGATTATGGTGAAGTTACTGAAGAATCTATTATTAAAAAATATGGACAAGGTATTAATCTTCAGATTGAAGAATTGGCTAAAGTATTTGCGGATTATGAAAATTGGACTATTGAAATTGAGAAAGGAAATTAATAAGATGAATGCATTGAAAATCGGGGATAAGATTGAATTAAGAGATGATTTGAAAGTTGGAGAATTTTATGGAGAATTGAGCTATAGAGCAGGAATGCCTGCTTATGGAATTGTTTATTTTTTAGATATGTATCATTGCACATTGAAAATGACAGAAAGTTTTTTCTGGTTTCCTGTTGAAATGGTTGGTCGAGTGAATAATAGGAAAGTTGAATTTGTTAGTGGATTTGAATATATAATTATGGAGGATGAAAGAATGGATGTTAATCCAAAGAATTTGGTTCAGAGTGGGGATTTTGTAGTTTATGAATGGGAAGGAAATGAATGTATTTCTGTTGCTATTCAGAGAGGAGATAAGCTTATTCTTGTTGATGATCCGCGCGGATTTATTGCTCTTAATGATGCTAGAATTATGTCTACAAATATTAAAAAAATTTTCCGATATAATTCTGATTATTATAGAATAGAGAAGGGATTTAAAGGGAATTTTGAGAAAGATTGCGGAAAATTCATCTACGATTCCGAAAAAGAAGCAAAAGAAATGACTATGGAAGAAATAAATAAGGTTCTTGGATATAAAGTTAAAATCGTGGAAGGAAAGTAATCATGAATGAAGAAAAAATTTATCTCGGATTGATGAATATTAATGGAGAATGGTTTGAAATGTTGGATTGTGGTGGAAAGATTGAATTTGTGAAAGCTGAATAACAAATATTGAAACAAGGTGAATTATGAGTGATTATGATGAAGGAATGCCCTTTAAGCTTCGGTCTTATCAGATTGAAGCATGCGATTTTCTGAAAAATAAAAGAGCCTCAGCTATTATTTCTGTTCCAGCAGGAGGAGGAAAGAGTCATATAGCTCTGGCAATTCCAAACAGATTCAAACTTCTTGATAAAATCCTCATAATTTGCCTTTCAAGTATTAAAAAACAATGGAGCAAGAATTTTAAATCAGTGTTCAAAAATGATTCCTATTATATTGTCAACAATTTATTTGACATAGAGAAAACAGAAGCTATTAAAAAAGAAAAGTGTGTGATTATAAATTATGATATTCTATTCACAAGGGAAAGGACAAAAGTTAAAAAGGAGATAGATGAATCAGGTGAGGAAAAAGAAGTAAAGGAAACTATTTCTTATGAAGGATGGGATGATTTCTTAAGCACTATTCAATGGGATTTAATTATTTGTGATGAAGCACATTATCTCCGTTCCGATGATACAGAAAGATATAAGTCGGTTAAGAAAATCTGTTCCACACAAAAGCATAGACGGGTAACATTTTTGACAGCAACCCCTATTGTAAAAGATGTCACTAATTTATTCTCATTGCTTCATTTAATTGATTCTGAAAAGTTTGCAAAGAAGGCAACCTTTGTCAATCGGTTTCAACCAAAAATTAAAAAGCGGATCACTTTCAATCAAGCTAAACTAATCAAAGGGAGGATGTCTCATTTTGTAGATGTATGGGTGTTGGGGGAATTGAGAAATCTTGATGAATTAAGAATGATTGTGAATGAATATATTTTTCAAGTTGAAGATTCTGTTGTATACTCTCATCTCGAAAAAATGCAGAGAATCAATGTTCCTGTGGAATTGAAAGAGACTCAGGAAATGATTTTCATTGAACGGTCTATTGCAAAGATGAGCAGTAAGAGTAGTGAAGATCGTCTAGTGGCAAAGAATAAGCTATCCTCTTTGTATAAGATGGTTGGAATGGCTAAGATTGATGAGTCCGAACAATTCATCAGAGATTGGCTTGCAACAAATGACACTAAGCTTTGTTGCTTTGCTGTAAATAGAGATGTCTTGAGCGAACTTCATGCAAGATTTTCAAATAGCCTTCTATTCTTTGGAGGAATTTCAGATAAAAATAAAGCAGAAATTATTGATGAATTCGTGAATAATGATGAGAAAAGGATTATATTCATGAATGTGGATTCTGCTACTGGAGTTGATAGGCTTTCTGATAAGAGTTGTACAGAGGTGATTATTCAATGCCCTTATACAAGCGCTGTTCTGGAACAAGTGCTCGGACGGGTGAGAAGAGCTTCATCAACGTTTCAGCATTATATCAGTTATTTTCTTACTGCTGAAAATTCTATTGATGAATCCATTTATAGAATTGTTGATAGAAAAGCAGCAGTAGCAAGAGCAATTTTGAAAGGAGAAGAATTGGAAGAAACAGATATGCTTACTTGTTTGATGGATGATATTAAAAAGAAATATTCAAAGGAGAATTAAAATGAATGAATTAAAACTGGTTGAGAAATTGCTTACTATTAAGAGTAATTTGAATGGAGCAAAAGAAAAATGTAAATGGGTTCGTCATTATAAAGAGAATGTACAGGCTATGCACGAATATTCAGAAAATGCTGAACAAAGAATTGATGAAAGTATAACCGAGCTTAATCTGATTATTCAAAATATTCTTGATTATTGAAGATTGTAATAACAAGGAAACTGTCATGAATAAACTATCATTAATCAGTTATCTATTGATCCTATTCACTTTTCAATCATATTCATTTGAAGTCTCTGATAAACTATTGATAGCTCTTTCCATTGTTGAAAGTAATAGTGATTCAAAACTTATTGGAGATAATGGAAATTCCCTAGGAATTCTTCAGATTCAAAAGATTTGTATTGATGATGTGAATAGGATTTACAAAACTTCTTATAAACATTCAGATGCTTTTGATCCGGTTAATGCAAGAACCATAGCAAAACTCTATTTGAAATTCTATTGTGATTTTTATGAGAAGAAAACTAAATTCAAAGCTGATGATGAAATAGCTTCAAGAATTTGGAATGGAGGACCTTATGGATGGAGTAAAAATTCTACGAAAAAATATTGGAATAAAGTGAAAAAACACTTGACAAAGTGAGATTTAATGATACTTTATAAAAAAATTAGAAAGGATAATTAGAAAATGAGCAAAGAAAACTTTACACCCGGACCTTGGGAGCATGATTTACACGTTAGGTATATATTTGCAAAAGGAGTGATGGTCGCTGAATTGTGTAGATGCAGATATTTGCCAGGAAACGGCGGTCATGTAAAAGAACTATCAGAAGATGAATCAGAAAAGATAATGGGTGCTAATGGTGCATTAATTGAAACCGCACCAGATATGTATGAGTTTCTTTCCGCACTAGAGTTCAATCTACCGCCAGAATATTCTGATTTTTCAATGGAAATCATAAATGTATTGAAGAAAGCCAGAGGTGAAAAATGAGCAAATCAAACAATCTGATTGATAAAGAAGTGGTTATTAAACAAAAGTTTGGATATAAATTCATAGGAAGAAAACTCTATATTGCATTGGGGAGTAATTATGTTGTGTCCATGGAAAAACTGATGGTAAAACCAGAAGAACTTGGACTTGTAAATCCCAAAAATGGAGACGAAGCAGAAAAAGTTCCATTTATGCGAATTGAAAATGTATTTTTGATAACAAAAGAAGGAAAAGCTCTTGGAACTGAGGAAGAGGTAATATCTCGTCCTGTTAGGAAGCCTATTTTTAATGGATTCGGATATACAATTTTGGATTATTTTACAAATCCCGATTCATGGATAACTCAAGAGGAGTATGAAAAAATGAATAAGGAGAATTCTTGAAAAATGACTATTGTAATTTTGATTATGGCATTTTTTATTCTAGTTATGCTTACAGAATATAGGTGTCAAAGAAAGCTTTTGGAAAGTGTAAGTGATACACTTTGTGATGAAATCAAGTTTAATTGTAAATTATTGGATAGGAATGAATTGCTTAGCCAGCATATTCATGAATATTATATGACAGGGAAAATTACAACAAAAACAGAAGAAAACCAAAAGGATCAAAAATGAAAATTTATGTAGCAGAAGTTTGGAGTGAATGGGTTCATGGTTTATCTAAATGTTATTTTAAAAAACATTTTAAAAGACGCTGGGTTGCATATTGTGCAGTTAGAATTGTTGCATTTATTTATGATAAATTTGAGATCATAGAACGGCCATTAGGAATAGTTTGGAGAATTAAGGAGATTAAAAAATGAAAAAGATTAAACTTTGTCCATTTTGCGGAAAAAAATTAAATTTTGAAGATGAGAAAAATTGGGAATGTGATATTAATTCTACCAATTTTAATCCACCAGAATGTTTCTGTTGTCAATATTGTGGAGCACGGACATCTTTTGGTTCCAGAATGGAATGTATTGAACAGTGGAATCATCGTCCTATTGAGGATGTTCTTTGCAATCAGATTAACGGGCTTGGAATGATTCTTAGAAAGCAAGATAAGACTCTTCATTTATCTGCTACTACATCAAAAATGTATAAGTTTATTAGCAAGTTAGTAAAAAAATTTAAGTTAATAGAAGAGGGATATACAGATGAATTTACTGAAATTTTGACAATTATTAAAGAAAATGGTGAAGAGCTTTTGAAGGAAGCAAGAGGTAAAAATTGAAAACAGCAATTCTTATCATCGGATATAATAGACCAAACTTGTTCAAGCAAGTTGTTACTTCCGTAAAGAATAATAACTCTGATTATCGTAAATATATTTCACTGGATAACTGTGGAGACGATTCAATCATTAAAAAGCATATTGATATATGCAGGGATAATTTTCCAACATTTTCATTTGAATTGAGAAATAATAGAGTTCGTCAAGATATTCATATTTTCAAATCATTGAAAACAGTTTTTGAACAAGGATATGATCGGGTTATTTATCTTGAGGATGATACATTAATTTCTGATAATGGAATTAAACTATTGGACAATATTCTTAATTGGACTGATTCTTGTTTGAAAAATGTTGGAATGGCTCAGTTATGGAGTAATAGAACATTCACTATTAATGATATTATCAGAGATGAAAATGTTCTAGCATATACAGGAGAAAATCTTTGGGGGGCGGTTATTAAAAAGGAGTGCTGGTTTTCATGTTTGCCTGTGATTGAAAAGTATATGGAAGAATTGGATTATAAGGATTTTACAAAAATTCGTGCAATGCTTGCAAGGATGGATGTAAACATTCGAGGGATTCCAGAATTTTATAGAGCAGAGTTGATGAAAGATTATGTGATGGGTTGGGATGGATTTTTCCATAAACTTTATATGAGTAAAGGATGGAGAAGAGTTTCAACTGTGATTCCTAGGTGTATTAATATTGGGAAAGATGGTGAAAATAGCTGTCAAGAGGCTTGGAATGCACTTGGATATGGTAGGGTAAAACTTTATCAGGATATAGTTATTCCTACAGAATTTAAATTTATAAATGAAGAATATTAATCAAAGGATTTGAAAATGAAAAGAGATTCTAATGGGCGGTTTATGAGTCATAAACAAGATTATGTTTGGGTTATGAAGTCAGTAAATAAGAATATGAGTTCTACTTGGGATTCAAAATTCATTTATCCCGAATCTGGCATTGTAGAAGCTCCAGATTGGAATGATATTCCTGAATATAGAAAAGGACTTCATGGATTTTTGTGGGGAGAAGGACAAACTAATGAAAGGAATGATTTTTCATCCAATAGTAATTGGCTCTTGATCCGAGTAAATCCTGAGGACGGACTGGTTCAAACAAAAAGCAATTATATGTTCAAAAGGGGAGAGGTTATGATGGTTGGGGATTGTCATGAAATCGCTAATGAGATGTTAAAACATCTCCCAAATGATCGTCCTTACCGGGTAATTGGTTCAGTAATTACTGGAGGAGATAAAAGTGTGATTGTTGGAGGAGATAGATCAATTCTTGAAGGTGGAGATGATTCCACAGTCACGGGTGGAGTATATTCTAAGATTATAGGCGGATATGATTCTATACTTATAGGTGGAAGGTATTCAAGGGTTATGGGTAAAGATAACTCTATTATTATTCTTGAATATTGGGCAGGAAATGGATATACTAGAAAAATGGTAAAAATTGGAGAGAATGGAATTCTTCCTAATATTGAATACCAACTCAATATAAATCATAAACTTATGAAAGCTTAATTTTAATGAGCCTTAATTTTGAAAAAGTTTTAACAGAATTAGGAATTCAATGGAAACCTAGAACAAGCGGTTCAAGAACTATTACTTGTGTTGTATGTCCTTATTGTAATGGTTCAAGTTCCAAGCATAAAGACCCTTATTCTGGAGCTTTATTCCAAACTGAAACAGGATTGGGAAGTTGGAGTTGTTGGAGAGGATGCAAACCAGAACACGGAGGCATTAAGCAAGTAATCAAAGATTTATCTGGAGCCAGTTATGAGGAAATAAATAAAGTCATTTCAATGTATTCAGATGAAATTATTCCCCCTTCTCTTGAAATAAAAAGAGCAAGCAGAATAAATCTTCCTAGAAGTGTTGGAATGACTTCTTTATATGAAAACTATTTAAGGAGTAGAGGCTTTATTCCTGAAAAACTTATCAATAATTTTGATATTTCATTTACACCGGAAACTCAATATATTCATGAAAAAATGTATTGGCATAGAAGAATTATTTTTCCCGTATATGATTTAAATAATAGGCTGGTAAGTTATACAGGAAGAACAGTTGACAAGCAAAATGATTTAAGATATTTATTCCCCTCGGCTGAAAAAGAGATTCTAGGAGCAAAAACTATTGGACTGAGGAATAAAAATTATGATCAAAAAAAACCGCTGGTAGTTTGTGAAGGATGCTTTGACTATTGCAAGGGTGGGAGTCAGTTCTTAGCTACATTCGGAATTTCATATGATATTGGAATTGTCAATACTATAATTAATATGAATCCTTCAAAGGTTTATGTAATTTTTGACCCAAAAGAAATAAAAGCTTCAATAAAGCAGAGGGAGCTTATAGAATCTTTGGAATTGCTTGTTGATGTTAGTAGATATAAATATCCATTTGATTATGATTTTGGAGATTGCAGTTTAAAAGATATTGAAAGAATCCACCGGGATTTAGGAATTGATTCTGATTTATCCCACGTAGATAAAGATTGGAAAATGTTGAATTCTTAACTTGAAATATTAAAATCGGATGGTATATTAGAACAATAAGATTGAAAAGGAAAGCATTATGTTTACTTTTGAGGAAGATAAATCAGACAGAGCTTTGAAGTGCTTATATCTATATAATATGTATAATGTCTATGCAAAAAGATATGGATTCCGCAGGGCTTTGAAACTTACTATTGAGCGGAAGAAATTTATTTATAATCTCATGGATGAGTATGAGCTAGAGGATTTCAAACTATTTATGGAAATGCTTAGAAAATCTTTGAGCTTCTTTAAGAATCAGAATTGGGTAAGCCTAGAATGGTTTGGTAAACATTTTCTGGATGTGATGGAAGGAAAGTATGTTCAGAAATATGATTTCACTTATAAACCTTATGCGGCAGATAAAATCAAATCAGATATTAAAGTGAACAGGAGCGAGTATTAGAAATGAAAAGAAATTTTACGGGAAAGATTTATGACCCTGTATTTAGAATGACTTTCAGACTTATTTATGGGGATTTCAGATATTTCAAAACTCTTATGTATAAGTTTTATAAGATTGTGGATAATGATGATAATTGTGGTGGAAAAACTATGGGGATGGGTTCCGAAGGCTCAGAATGTGTAGAAGAGATTATGATGTATGTGGATAATACAGCACCTGAAGATTATGTAAAATCTGCGGTTATGCATGAATCTGTCCATGCAACCTATTATACATTGAAAGCCCGTGACATTAATATGGATATTAAAGAAGGGGAAGTATTTGCATATTATCAGGAATTCCTTGTAAAAGCTTGTAATAAACTTATTGAGACTGGTAGTAAAGCAGATGCACAGGAAGTGAAAAATGGAAAAAAGTAATCCTCCTGTTTGTCCTAAATGCCGAAAGAATCCTTCATCTTGGAATAATCAGGAGGAATGGTGGGAGATTTGTTCTTCTTGTAAATGTATTGAGAATTCAGATTCTTTGGCAGAGATTCTTGTTGATATTGGATTTTCAAGGAAACATTCTTCAGCAGAATTGACAGATTTCAATAAAGAGATTGTAGAAGATATTCAGAAGAAGTCTGGAAATTTTGTGGGGAATAATATTGTGATTCAAGGAAATTCAGGAGCCGGAAAGACTTGGTTCATATCGGCTGTTGCAAAAGAAATATTGAAACGGGGAATTACACACTCGGATATTAAGTTTACTAATAATCTTGAGCTTTTTGAATACTTAGCTTCTGATTATTCATTGTTTCATGAACTTGTGGAGGAAAATATTTATCCGAAATATTTGTTTTTTGATGATATGCTTAAACCAAAGACTGATACAGAAGCAAGATTATTGACAAGGATTTTTGAAGTACGCAGGAATGAACAGTTGATTACTCATGTAACTACAAATTATCCACTAGAAGATATTCAGCCGCAGATTTTGTCAAGATTGTTGGATAATGAAGGAAATTTTATTGTATTAAACTCAAATAATTGGAGAAAGAAATGAATAACATGACAACAAAAGAATTTTGCAAGAAATTTGGACCTTTTCCAGATGATGAAGAATTTATTCTTAAATTTGATAATATGAAAGAATGTTACCAAGCACTTCTGACTAATAAACTGGATGAAGATTTTGCTATTGATTTAATGAGTTGGATAATTTCCAGAGAAGAAATTATCAGTAAATCCGCTTTAATAAAATTCTTTGCATTATCTGCAAATCGAGTAAGGTATCAGATTTTTGATCCAAATGATCCAGTAATTAATATTATAGATTCAGCATTGAAATTTAATGAAGGAAAAATAACAGAAAATGAATTATTGAAAACTGTAGAAGGATGCGAAACTGATATGATTGAGAATCTTGAAAATATTTCTGAACATGATGTGGAGTATAAATTACAATTTGAAGAACTTCGTAAAATTGGAAATCCATTTAAAAATTATTAAGGAAAATTAAAATGCCTAATTGGTGCAAAGGAATACTGAAAGTTCGTGGTAAAAAGGAAGATATTCTTAAATTCTTGCAAGAAGGGCTTGAAGTTGTTGGAGATTATGCCGGAATAGATGAGAAAGCGAAACACAAAGTTGAAATTGATAAGTATGGAGGTTTTATAATTTCATGCGATAAAGAAGAAGAAGATGGCTATTATTATATTACTGGAACTCATAGAAATTTCATTGAATGTTTGAATTTTGAGACAATGGGATTTAAAAAAGATGATATTTATACTATTATTGTTGAAAAATTTTCTTCTAGAGGGAGAATTTATGCAAAGGATTTGGCTGAGATTTCAAGAAAATATCATATTGATTTTCGTATTTATGCTTTTGAAGGAGCAGAATTTAATCAGGAAATTGAAATTGTTGATGGTAAAATTACAATAGATAAAGAAATAAAATTCAAAGATTATTATTGGGAATGTCCTTGCCCTGAAATTGGAGGTTAAGAAATGAAAACCAAAGTCTATGCAATTTATGAAAGTAATTATGATGGATGTGCTACCCTTGGTCTTTATTCTTCAAAAGATAAGGCACAAAAAGTTTTGAAACAACTTTACAAATCGCATGAAATTCAATTTAAAGAACATCTTGAATATGATCCTTCTCTGTTAAAATCATTTGAGCCTATCAGATGGATAAATGAGGATAAATTTACAGATTGGAATTATACAGATGTATATATTAAAGAGGAGTTTGTGAAATGATTACAAAAGAAGATTTTTTGAAGGATGTTTCGAAACATGAAATGAAAATCAAATTGGACAATGGCATTTTTCGACATTTGTCTTTTTCAAAACGCGGAGATGGAACTTATAGTTTTGAGATTACAACTTTTCCAAATTATCTTGTTATTACCGGAGATTGCGGAAGTTATATTTTTAAACGGCGCGAAGATATGTTTGAATTTTTCCGTTCCAATGAATTAAAAATCAATATAGAATATTGGTCAGAAAAAGTTGAAGCAAAAGATTGTCAACGGGATATTCGTATATTTTCTCCTGAAAAAATTGAAAAAGCACTAATATATGATTTTAATCAATGGACAGAGGGAATGAGTATTGAAGAGGAAGATTACTATACTTCTGAAGAAGAATTTAATGAAAAAATAATTCAAAAATGTTGTGATGAGGCCCAATTTAATGCATTAGGAATTGTTAAATTAGATTGTGGATATGAATGTAATCCTTACGAATTCAATCATTATAAATTTAGTTCGGGTTTTATTTGGTGCCTTTATGCGATTGTTTGGGCTATTCAACAATATGACAAGGAGAAAAATAAATGAGTGAAGAATTTTTAGAAGCATTTCAATCTAATACAGCCGGATTAATTCGTGATTGTAAATGCGGAAGAACTCATTATAATGATTTTTATGAAAATGGCTATGGAGAAGGAGAGTTGGAAAATTTAAGAGAAATGAATTTAAAATTTCCAGATCAATATATTCCGCATGATGGAGATGTTGAGACTATTAATTTTATGGGAAATGAAATTGTTCCAGATTGCCCTTGTGGATTGGAAAATAAAGCAGAAAGTATGTTAATTAATGGAAGATATTCTATAATGAATTATTTTCATGCTATTTCCAAAAAGAAACATAAAGAAGCTGATGAATTTGAAAAACTAGTTAAAGAGATGGATAAAAATGATTAAATGCCCTATTTGTGATTCTGAGACTAAATTCTATCAGAAAAAGAAGTTTTCAAAAACTATTGATAACTCTCCTGATATATCTTTTAATAGATGTCCTAAATGTGAATTGATTTTTTGCGTAGATACACAAGAATGGGATGAAAATAAATTCTATGAAATGTGTTACGGAAATCATTATGAAACAATTGATCCAGATGGATTGGGAGCAAGACCTTTAAGAACTGCTGATTTTCTGGAAAGGAGATATAAACCTTCTTCTTTGTTTGATTACGGATGCGGAAGTGGATTGATGGTTGATATTCTTAATGGACGGGGATATTCAGCAACAGGATTTGACCCTTTCAGTTCAAAAGAGAAATATCATACATTTGATTCTAATAATAAATATGAAGTAATTACTGCTATTGAAGTTCTTGAACATCTCCCATACCCTAATGTGATTTTTGAAACTGCGGATCAAATTATTTCTGATACAGGGGAATTTTTTGCAACTACTCTTCTATACCCTAATGATGTTTCTCTGACGGATTGGTGGTATAGTATTGAAGGAAGAAGTGGTCATGTGAGTTTTTATACGAATATGACACTCCATGTTATTGCCGAGATTCATAATCTTGAACTTGTTGAATCTAATCTTACAGACCATTTTTTCAAAAGGAAATAATATCATGTCCGCAAAAAAGATTTCTTTCACACTTTCATCCAATATTGGAGATTGTATTTATGCAATTCCGACTATTAAAAGTCTGATCAAACAATATGAATGTGATGAATGCACTATCTATCTCCAATATGGATGCCCTGCAACCTATTGTAAAGTGGCTATGCTTGATGAACATCCTTGGGGCAATGTTCAACTCACGGAAGGAGCTTGTAATGTTCTAAAGCCCCTTCTAGAGCATCAGAATTGGGTTGATGAAGTTATTATCGAGCATTATGAAACAAAACATGATAAAGCAATTCATCTTGAAAAATTCAGAGACTTGAATCAGAATCTTTCAGCCGGAAGTATTTCAAAATGGCTTTCAGGGCTTTTTGTGATGAAATATCCAATTAGAGATGATATTGCTTGGCTCAAAGCTCCAGTGAATAAAATCTATTCAAATAAAATTGTTGTTGCAAATTCCCTTCGCTATGTTCCTCAATGTGGAATTTCATTCATGCAAGAGTATGCGGATGATATTATATTTGTTGGATTGGATTCTGAACATGAGTTTTTTGAAAATGTTCTGAATAAGAGTATTAAATATCATAAGACACAAGATTTTCTGGAACTTTCTGGAATAATTAATGGATGCGGTTTGTTCATTGGAAATCAGACTGCTGCTTTTGCAGTCGCTGAAGCTTTGAAAGTAAAGAGGTTTCTCCTTCAATTCCGAGATGCTCCTAATGTAATTCCCTCAGGAGTTAATGGATTTATTTTGCAGAATCAGGAGCAAGCTAAGGGAATGCTTCAGCTTCATTGGAATGATAATAAATAGATTTTGTTTGTTCTTTTTCTTGACAAACTGATATATTTATGCTATATTGTAAGGAACGAAAGGAATTTTAATGGAGAATAAAATGAATACAGACCGTTTTAAATTTAGAGTTTTTGATAAACGGGATAACTTGATGATCAATGAAAACAATTATTCGCAACTCGGAATCTATCAGTTATACATTGATGTTTCCGGGGAAATTTTATGTATTTATGAAGGGTATGAGGATGATGACTACAAAACAATTTCAATAACGAAAAATAAAGATAGATTCGTTGTTGAACGATGCACCTCAATGCCAGATGGAAATGGAAATCTAATTTTTGAAGGAGATATTGTTCAGGTATTTGGATATGAAGATAAACATTGTGTTTGCTTTGGATGTGGTGTTTTCTGTTGGGATTCTGAAATTGGGGAATCATTGTCTCAAATAGAGTGTAATTGTGTTCACATCATTGGTAATGTCCATGAAAATCCAGAATTACTTAAGTAATATTTCTACACAAGCATTATTGAAAAGGAATTTTAATGGAAGATAATAAAGCTTTGAATAAAAAGCGTATTCTTGGTGCGCTTTATACTAATAATGCGTTTATAAAAGAATATATAAAACTCTTTGATAAAGAGCCTCTTTTTCAAGGAGAAGCCGGATGTGATAAACTTGAGCATTGGGCTTGTTCTTTCTATAAGAAATATGGAAAAGTCATTTACAGAGATACTCAGACAGTTTATGATAAAGCGGTCCAGCTTAAGAAAGTTTCTAAAGAAGAGTTGGTTTTCATTGATAAACTTCTGGTGGAAATCTCTGATGAAATTTCAAGGGATGAAGAAGATATTAAAGCAGATTCTGTAGAGTTCTTGATTGATACAGCAATTTATGAAATGAATCGGAAAAAGCTGAATAAACTTAATGAAGAAATTTCCATAGCTCTTGATAAGAATGATATTGAATCTGCGCTGAAAGCTAAAGAGAAATGTAAACAACTTGAAAAGAAATCTGATGAAAATGTTCTGGTAGATTTTTTACACGCTACGGATGTTCCAGAACTGGCTCTTACAAAAGATGCAACCCCGTTCATGATTGCTCGTAATGCTTTTGAGAAGGAAGTATTTCTTCAGCTTATCCCTAGCAATGTGATTCTTATTCGAGGACGTTCAAAATCCTTAAAGTCTTATACGATTGAAGATATTGCACTAAATTGTCTTTTCAATAAAGAAAATGCAATGATTATCGGATTGGGGGATTTGAGCAAAGTAGATCAGATTCGAAGAATTATTTGTGCTCTTGCTAAGAAGCCTTTGACAGAAGAGCAAGCAGCACGTCCCATTAAAGTAGCTCATGTTGATTGTATGAAGAATATTCATAATGATTGTTTCAATATTGCACGGACTTGTAATTGTCCTTATAAAGATTCCAGCCAAAAAGTAAATGTTGATTATAAAGCTTGTACAGCCTGTATGAAAGAAAAGCGCCCATTCCCTGTTTCTGTATCCCATACTTATGAAAATGCACGGGCGGTTATTACTAAAGAAGATATCATTGAATATCAGAAGCTTCTTTCAAATCATATTGGAGAGAAAGGTATTTTTGATATATACTCTTATCGTGCAAATGAAAAAACAGCCACAGACTTATATGATATGGTTAAAAGCTATTTTGAAGCAGGAAAGCCATTGAAAATAGTTTGTATAGATCATTTCAGCCAGATGAGAGCAGAACCTTCTACAATGAAGTCTCCTATGTTTGAAAGACAGGAAGCAAGCATGCAGATTCTCAGAAATATTGCATTTGATTTTAACTGTGTTGTGATTGTTGCAGATCAAGCGGCTACACGTCCTCAAGACGGGGATTCTGATTGGATTTCTGAATCTGATTATTCAGGAACTCAGGCAAAAGCTCAATACAGTAGTGCTGTAATCACTCTTAATAGAAGTGCTCAGGATAAAGTGGATGGAATTGTAAGGATTTGTTCACAATTCAGCAGATACTCTTCACTGACTGCTGGAGAAGGTGGTTATATTCTAGTTTGCACAGCTCTTGGAAAGGGAGTATTCAATAATGAATCCATTTATGTGTCCCCTGCTCATATTTCTCAAATAAAAGAATGCGAGAAGAAATATAATCCAGATGATTCTAAAAATAAACGTAAAAAATTCAGATAGATTATGAGGAAAATAAATACAAATCAGAAAGAAATAAATGATGTAAATATTCAATATCCCATTCCAGAATATGTATATCATCCTATTGAATTCGATCTGATTTCTAATCCTGATACAAAGTTTTCCTTTAATGGAAAAAAAGGAAAACTGCTTCCTCGTAAAGTTAAAAAGATATTTGAACGTAAAAAAACTCAAACACTTCAAAAAAATAAACTGATTAATTGGAGGTTAAGTTTTATTCCAGCGCTCCCATTGAGTAAGAAAAAATATAAATCTTTAGCTAAATATAAAGAGGAAATAGCTAAAGAGTATATGGAAGCTATTGAAAAGAACGGTAAGATAATTCCCAATATCTATTGTTCTTATGAATGGATTAAAAACAATCCAAGACTTATTCCAGTTGAAGATACATTTGGATATAAAGGTTTTCTAGATTATACTTCAAAGAAATTTTTTATTCCTCCTTATAAAAAGATAAATGATGAATATTTCTTTCGCAAAGAGGATGCTGTCTATACTTTTCCTAATTCAATAGCTAAGGATGCTGGATTAAGAAGAGATGTCATGTACGTATATTCAAGAGAAGCAACATTAGCAACTTTGAGTAGAATTCCTAGATTGAAAGAAGATAAGAATAAATCACTATATTCTTGTTTTCCATTATTGTATACGGAGGGAAATAAAAGCAAATGGAATGAAAAAATTTCAGAATATTTCTGGAATATTACGACAAAGAATCATTTTGTAGTTGCTCTATCCTTGAATCCGAGATATTTTCAAAAAGCATTATTCAATGATGTTGGATTAAATAGATTCATTTGTATGGAAAATGATAAAATATTGGGAGTTATATTATGGTCTGATAATGGAGTGTTTATTAATATTCATTATGGGATTGCCAAATACAATAAGTCTATGAATGAAGAAATTAAAAAAAATAATCTTATAAATCCATTCATCATAATGAGATGGTGTTTTATGGAAAGATTTCCACGAGGAACTCTATTCAATGATGGAGGGTGTTTATTTTCCAATTTTGCGCGTAGAAATAAAGAAGTCTGCAATCCCGTTCATATTTATGAAATACGGACTCATTATAATATTGATAGTTATCAGTATATTCATAATGGGGAATTAAAAAGATTGCAATCTGTAGGTAGGTTAAAATCGGAGTTTTAAGAAAATATTAGAATATTTTTGGAAACCCATTTGACAAGCGGTATTTCAATGATATAGTATGACTCATAAAGAAAGGAACGTTGATGAAGATTGCTAGAAAAACATTTATGAATTATCTGTCTGAATTGTATCCTGCAAAGGGAAGTGGGGAAGAAAATACAAGTTCAAATAGTTTTTCATTCTTTTCAGATGATTTGAATAATAATTATATTGGTGCTACGGATAATACTATGGCTGTGATTAAGCAAATTCCAGAATATATTCCCGGTTGTAAAGTTCCGGGTGAAAAACTCTTTCAGCTTATTCGAAAATCCACTAAAGTAAAAGAATTGGATATTCAAGTATCTGAAAATTCATTTGATATTGTGTATGATAATAACCTAGAGAATGTTTCAAACATAATGTTCAGTAAGTATTCTGCATCCATGCTTGATAGATTGGATAAGCCTAGTGATTCTCTTTATCAAAAGCTTCCAGAGAACTTTATAGAAGCAATTATGTTCTGTTCTCCTTATGTATCTCAGGATAGACCACAGACGCTTCTTAACTTTGTTTATGCGGAAGGTGGGAAGGTCTGTTCCGGTTCGTCCGGGGAATTTGTTTGTGCAAAGCTTGTGGGTGAGGTTGAGAAGCAATTCATCCCTGCAAACTATTGCAAAATTTTGAGCCAATATAAACCAACTCATTTCTGTTATTTCAATGACCTTCTTTATTATAAGAATTCTGAAAATACAATCATTGTGTTACAATCAGTTTATAGTAAAGAGAGATATCCGTTTGTAGTTACAACGAAAGATTTTACTCAGGAAGAATTGAACTCGGTTAAGAAACAGAATCTTATGCCTAAAAATATGTTTAGGATGGAAAATTCTTGCGAAATTTCATTTCAGAACAAGGAAGGGAGTAATGATGAAATTGTTGACCTGATTTCCTCATGTAAAATCTTTTCCAGCAATATTGAAAAGCCTGAAAAGATTAAGGTAAATATCTCGGATGGTAAGCTTGTTATTGAAGCTATAGGAGCAAGTGGAAAGCACAAAGCTAGTTGCGAAGTTCAAGGAAATGGAGTATCATTGGAATTTATTTGTAATCCTCAGCTTTTACTGGATATTGTGAATAGAAAACACACGGTAAAGACAGATGGAGAAAAGATGATTATCATGGATAAGAATTTTGCACATTTGATTTGGCTTAAATAAAGGAAGAATAAAATGATTACTAATTTGAAAGCCGGATGGTTTCAGGATAATCGACATTTTGTGATTATTCTTGAAGGAAATATCAGAGATAAAACTTATATTGATGAGATCAATTCTTATGTGAAGCCTCTGGTAAAGAAATATACTCCTAAAGGGGTTATCATTGGATATTCTTCAATTATATTGAACAATCTTCCGGCGATTGTTTTTTCGATTGATAATGATCCTTGCGTGATTAATATGTTTGAAGAGTCTGGAGTCTTTGTTATGAAAGAATATGAAGAGATTCCTGAATCATATAAGATTATGAATGAAGATGTTAAAAATCTTTTGAGTTTTTTATATTAAAAAAGGAGAAAATAAATGAAAGAAAAAATTAGTAAAGTGAAATCAAAAGAAAAATTTGTATACAATGATTGTCATGTTGAAAATCGTGGTTATGGAGAAACACAGATTTGTGATTATGATGGAAATTTAATTGCTTCATTAAATTGCTCGGCTGATAAATATGCAGAACTTCTTGCATCTGCACCGGAAATGCGTAGAATAATTCAAGGATTTTTAAATCTTCCAACAGAATGTAATGCAGTATTTTTGCAACGTTATTATCGTTGGTCAGATGATGCAGAAGTGGTGATAAAGAGAACTAGAGGTATGAAATGACTGATGAACCTAAAATTGAATTAACTAGTGAATCAGAAAATAATATCAAAAACATTGATAAGATGATTCATAACGAATCCGATGAGCAAATTCTTGCATATTATTTTGATTCTAATTTTGTCGATAAAACAACAATCTCTTATAAACAGTCTTTTCCAACTCCTTATAAGCTCAAGAATACCGGAAGGACTATTAATATAGTTGAAGTTGAATTAAAAACAGGAGATTATATTCCTTCCAATGGAAATAAAGGATTTGGAGTAGTCAATAAAAGCGATTTAAAGGCTCTTAAAGATGAATTCACATTCAATGGGAGTATTGGTATAGGGTCAGCAGTATATATCAATCCTATAGCCCCTAGAATGGTTTATATCAGGAAAATTCATCCTTGTATTGATTGGGGAAATGCTTACACATTCTCTTACACAAAAGATGGTAGTGTTGTGGGAATGACTTCTAACATTTTCCTTAATGAAAAAGATTGCGCAAATGCTTATGAAAAACCTAGTCAGGAAATCCTTGATAGTTTCAATAGGAAAAAGAATGAACAGAATATCAAGCAAATCAATCCTGTAACTCAGGATGAAAAAACTGATTGTGTGGAAGATTTGAAAAAAGTCGTGAAATATATTGAAATAACATTATTTACGGAGAAAGGGGAACCATATGGGATTGTGAAAGGGAATAGTAATTTCACGGAAAAAGTAATTAAGATGATTGAAGAGGATTTTCTAAAAGAGTAGTATTTATTACTTTTTAAGTTCCAAGCATATTATATTATCTGTAGCAAGAAGAAGTGAAAAAGACTTCATCTCACTACAGATTTTTATTTTACGCGTGAATATGAATCCGGTGAATAAGTTTTTGTCAATTCTTTCTCTGCATATATTTTCGAATTCTAACTTAATTAAGAAAGAAAAGGTGTTTATTATGGCTGATATTGCAACGGGTTCCTACTCTCTGTCGGATATTGCAAGTGTTGTTCGTGGAACTGAAGCTAATGAAGGTGGTATGTTTGGCGGAGGTAATTCCTCGTGGCTGATTCTTCTGTTGCTGTTCTTCATGGGTGGAAGAGGTAATGGATTGTTTGGTGGTAATGGTAGTGATGGGATTACAGTGCAGGGTGCTACACAGGATTCTGTTCGGGATGTTCTCAACAACCAGAGTGAAGCTGTCATTCTCGGTGCTATAAATGGAAACAAAGCCGACATTTCTACTCTGTCTGCTTCTACTAACATTGGTTTCCGTGAAATGAGTGAATGTTGCTGTGCTACTCAGCGTTTGATTGAATCCACTTCTGCTCAGACAAATCTTTCTATCTGTCAGCTCGGAAATGCTATTACTGCTGGTAATGCTGCTATTATGAATGCTCTGAACATGAATGCTTGTCAGATTCGTACCGATTTGCTCCAACAGTCGGCTGCGATTGACAAGTCTATTTGTGCTACCAACTTTAATATGGCACAGGGTTTTGCAAATCTTACCTTCCTGCATGAGAAAAACGTTGCTACTCTTCTCCAGAGTCAATCTGACCAGACGGCTACAATTATCAACTGGCTTACGAATGATAAGATCAGCAATCTCCAGAATAGTTTGCTTGAGTCGAATACTGAAATTGCCCGTAGAATGCAGACTGATGCTATAGTCGCGGCTATGAGGCTTAATTGCGGTAATTCTAACTGTGGTACCTCGAATTGTGGCACTTCTAATTGTGGATGCAATTCCTCGTGCTAATTTGATTCTTACCTGCTAGGTAAAAAGAAAATCCTCTTGAAGAAATTCTTGAGGATTTTTTATTTGTACTTAGTTTAATAGCTACTTTTACTTCCAACAGTTTTACCAGAACTATCCCTATAAGTTGTCCGTCCATTATTTTCCACAGCAGTTCCAATAGTTCTTCCAGAACTATCTCTATAGGTAATAGTGTTATCAACTTTAGTAGCTGTGCCAATGCTTTTGTAGGAATTATCTCTATAGACTTCAATATTTTGGACAGAGGTTTTGCTTCCAACACTATTGCCAGAACTACTTCTATAGGTAGTGGCATTTCCTTGGCTTGTAGCACTTCCTACGCTTTGATAAGCACTATTCCTATAAGTAGTAGTGCTTCCACTTTCTTTTGAGCTTCCTACTACCTTTCCAGAACTATTTCTATAGACTTCATCTTTTCCATAAGAGAATAATGTAAATAACATAGAAATTATAATAATTGATTTACAATTCATTTATATCTCCCTGAATTTTTGCTCCACAATTCATACAAAGAACTTCTTTATCTGAAACTTTGATCAGACATTTATTATTCCCACATATAAGGCAAGTTTTATTTTCAATATCATAAAACTCTTTTTCTGAAGTAGATTCAGTATTCATTTTTATTTCCCTTGCTTTCAATTTAATTTTAAATATTTTTTTAGATTTTTTACAATATTTTCTATATTTGCAGAATAAAATCCAGAAGAACTAAAACAATTATATTCAATAACATAAAATTTATTATTACTATAACAAATATCCATTGTAAAACAATCTGAAGGTGTCCAAAAAGAATTCATCTTTTTAACATAATCAAATATATCTTTTATTTCTATATTTGAATTTTCTGAGTATATAACAAAAGGATTTTCATATTCGGAATATCCAACAATTTCTTCTTCAATAATCCAAAATCTCCACTCATTACAAATTTCTTTTACATCAGAAAAATACAATAAATCATCTTCTTGTAATTTTTCTTTCATAAGTTTCAACGAATAAATATCATTTAGAATTTGTCCAGAAAAAACCTTGTTTCCAGAATTACTTCTACAAAATTTACCAATTTCTTTTTCGGTAACTTGACAACACTGTTTGAAATATCCTTCGAAATTAAAATATTCTTCTTTCAAGAATGGTAAAAATTCGGTTACAGACAAATCATAAAAACTAACATTAAAGGTTTTCTCTCGTGAACACTCTTGCACAGTTCCAAAATAAAAAACACTTTCTACTTCGTCGCAAATACAATCTTCCCTTTTATCAACTAATTCATAATTCTTTCCTATTTGTTCCGTTAATTTTCTGTTGATAAAAACTTTCATTTTTTATTCACCATTTATCCAAATTGGTTTCACAGTTTGTCACAATAGAATTTACATCAATAATGTCCATGTTTTTCTGTATAGAAGGTTTAGCATATCTAGGATCAAAGCTTCTACAATTTGAACATTTTCCGTATTTTGATGTCAAAACTCTATCACATTCATCACACCATCCTTTATGTCCGTGATTCAAAAGTAAATCATTTAAACGCTTTTCTTTTGATTTCATTTAACCCATACTCCATTTTCAAGATGTTCTAAAGTACCGCATGGAAAACCACCTTTAAGGACTCCATTTTTCGCAAGAGCATCAAACATAATTGATCTTTTTCCGTTATCAATTATAAATCCATTTCCTATAGCCCATATAATTCCTTTTTCATGGTAAATAGAAAATTCATATCCCAAATTATGCATTGCCTCTGCTGGTGTCCACTGATGAACTCTGGCTTCTGAAATATAATTGACGGAAACAACGACTTTACCGGCTGTAATAAAATCAACGATAAAATCACCGTCTGGATTTGTTTTTGTTATATTCCCATAGCCATGCCCTATATACCAACACCATGCTCCAGCTTTACACCAATTAGGAATAATAGCTTGTTTTTCAGGACGTTCAATAAGACTATTTTTCCAATCGGAAGCATCCCACTCGCCGGGGATACCACAATGCCATGACCCGGCTTCTGGACAGAAAGTAATGATATTTTTTTGTGGTTCTGTTCCAAAAAAATCAGCACTTCCATACGAAGTTACTGCTGCGTATTTTGCCCACTCAGGCCATCCAATCTCTCTTTTCTCCAATTCTTTGACAGTCAATTTAGGGAGTTTGTCATCACTAATTTCACACCAACGAGAATGATCAAAATTAAACAAACAGAAAATAGGTTTCTCTTCTGATTCAGCTTTATGGCGTTTCTCGCATCCAATACATTCCCACTTTTTCATTTCTTATTTCTCCTTTTATTCAATAGAACAATATAATCATAAAGACTTTTTCTAGCCAGATAAATATAATCAGTAATCCGATCAATAAAATTATGAATAATTCCTCCTGTTTCAGTCCAGAAATATTCTTTTTCCCCAACATTTAGCAAAGCTTTTCCAAACAGTTTTCCGGGAATGAATTTCAGATTTTGAATCCTGCTTCTCCTATAACTGATATGCTTATAATAATTTGATTTATGGGAAATTGTTTTCTCACGACTAAGTTGAAAATATCCAAAACCTTTAATATGAACATCTTTTCCCGATATAAGATTTTCCATAATCGTATCAAACAGCGCATCAGAAGCCACCGAAAGCTCTCCATATCCTACTTCAAGCTTTGCCCTAGCCTGATTGATAATATCCGTCTTATTCACATAATTTTCATTAGTTTTTCCAAGTTTTGCATTTCTATATTTGACTACATAAATACTTCTTTTCCTATATTCATCCAGAATATTATATTTACGAGTTTTAAGATCATTAAGAAATCCATTTCTGGAAGTGTCTCTTTTATGAGGAACTCTTTCAAAATTCAAGATTTCTTTCATTTCTTCTTCAGAAAGCTCTGGTTTTTCATCTTTATATAAAAATTCGTCCATACTATCCTTTCATTAAATCTTAATCCAAATATATCACTTAAAAATGAATATTCAAACTATTTATTAAAGATTTTTCAAATATTTCTTCTCATAGAGTGGAATAAATCCTTTATATTTCTTTTTATCAGCCCACGAAGTATCAGATATTTCAGCCTCAACTCTCAATGGAACTTTCAGCCATTTGAATATACGGGCTGTAGCAACTTCCATACAATATTTCTGAAGAGCCAGAAATTCATCCAATTCCTCTTTAGGAACCAACCCTACAATATCATCATGAATGGTCATGCAGGGTCTACCCTTGAATCCTAATTGCTCCAATTTTTCTGTAAAGATAATCAGTGCAAATAGAACAATACAGGAAGATGAGCCTTGAATAATGCTGTTCAATAGAAAATTCCTGACTCCCAACCCCCTGACAGTTAAGCCTACTGGATATTGAATCTTTCCGGTTTTAAGAAAGTTTTCAAAAAGATTATCCCTCCACTCTTTTGTAGTTTTCATCCGGTTATTCCAGAAATCATCCAATAAAGCTTGTGCATAATTTTCATAAACAGTATAGAAGAACTCTTCTTTCTCAAGCGGAATTATTGGATTTCCTTCTTTATCTCGTTTATTCTTATTATCAATTAAGTAAGCAGAATATTTATCCTCCATCTGAAGAACTTTAATAACCCGTTCTTTTGCTGTTTCAGTAGGAGTTACATGAACATCTTTATCAACCATATATTTCCACAAAGATGTAGCAGCAGTTTCTTTTCCACTACCAAATAGATTTTGGAATGAACTTAACTTTCCCCCATTTCTAGCTGTCTTTGCAAACTTCTTATGATTCTGCTCATCATATTCTGCTAATGAATCATACTCCTCTTTAGAAAAACAAAATGCCTGTAGACAATTATCAATGTGCATATCAACAGAACCATCAACGCATCCGAGCATATATTCATCACCAGTAATATTTGCTGAGACTGCATTTTCCAATCCTGACACGTCCATGGATGTAAGGAACCATCCTTCAGGTGGCTTGAAACATCCTTTCAACAGCTCTACCATCTCTGCATCTCTACTTGCCTGATTCTGTAGATTAGGTGAGTTAGAAGCCGTTCTGAATGAAGAAACATTATTCAGAGTATAAAAACTCCTGATTCTTCCATCATCATTTGTTTCTGTCAAAAAGCTTCTCAAATAAGTTTGAGACATTTTTTGATATTTTCTATAATCAAGAACATTTTGCAAAAACGGCTCTTGATCTATCATCTTACTCAACCACTCATGATCCGCTTTTGGCTTACTGCTCCTATTAATCCCAACAGGCCAGAGCTTTTTATTTGTGATGAATACCTTTATGATCTGAGTATCACTCAGGAGGGTTCTTTCATTTACTCCTACAATATCCCCCCATTCTTTCCATACAGGATTATCTTTAATCCGGCATTCAATTTCTCTCATCTTCCCTTCACAAAAAGCCATATTCTTTTTAGCTTTTTCCAAATCCATAGGAACACCCGTGAGTTCCAATTTAGCCAGTGCAATAGACCCTTTATAAAATAATTTCCTAGCAAACTCTTTATTTGGATTATCTTCCTTCTCAAACTGCTCCAACTGCTTTACCATTACCAGATAAGTCATAATCACATCCAAAGAACCATAGTAGAGCAAATCCTTCACAGGAGCCTGTCTAATCCTGTTCAGTTCATTACATCCTCCTTCAGCTTCAAGATATTTATGAACAGTATCTTCCCATGCCTGTCCATAATAAACATATCCGCAGAATTTCAAGCTTGTAATTCCATCTCGATTATCCAGAATATGAGCCATTAGGACTGTATCATGATAAAGATTATATGCATCAATATTTGCTTTATTCTTCAGGAAACAATAATCGAACTTCCAGTTTGCTCCGGCTATTCTAGGATTCAAGGTAAATATTTTTTGCAAAGCTTTTATAATTAACGGAGTAATAAGAAAGCTTGTGGCACCTTGTTTAATATCTGCAAGCATTGACACAGAATATAGAAAAGTATTCCGATTATAGCTTTTCAATGAACTTGTTTCAGTATCCATCACAAGAATTGCTTGAGGATTTTCTTTCAAATAATGATAAGTATGCTTCAAAAAATCCAGTGCTTCAATTTCAGATAAAATAACCCTCGGAATAATTGTAGTTTGAACTTTTTTAGGAATAGGTTCAGAAGATTTGATATAAGCGTTTCGTATATCTTCTTTAAGAGTTCTCAAGTGCATTCGATAATAAGAAGTTCTTTCCACGGCAAAAACTTTATCAAGAAATGTCTCAGCTCTTTTCCATTTATTATTTCTTTGAAGAGCTTCAGAATAAATGATTTCCATAGGAGATTCCACATGCATAATCCAAATTCCATCATCTGGATTACCATCTCCCCATCTGCGTTCTGGAATGCAGAATCCTCTCCATTTGATAATATCCCCAATACCTCTGGTAAATGTATTTGCAACCGTTACTTGCAAAGTATCTGTACCAAATGCAATAATTAACCGAGGTTTCTTTTCCCTGATAATTGCATCAATTCTATTCTGGCAAAACTTAAAAAGCTTAGGTTTTTTAATACTTGAATAGCATCCTACAGCATTTACTTTCCAGCAATCATCATAAGAAATTCCAATTTCTTCCAGTTGATTCTTGAGCCAGAGAAATTGCTCATCATTAAGAGTTCCGGCTTCTCCATAATAATCCTCTTCTTTGGAAGGAGTTTCCAATAAAAGAAGAATTCCATTGCTTCCGCTTCCCGATGCTTTTAATTTTGGATTACAGCAATTAAGATAATTTCCGCAATTACCGCATTCAGTAGAAACTTGAAAAGCTGTCGAATCTCCGAAAGAAAAACCGCCATCTTCAAGGTTTCTACTTGATTTCTTATAAAATGATTTCAAATTTGCTCCTAGTTTTAATTCAAGGACAATATATCATTGAAAATAGATTTATCAAACACAAATTTGAATATTTTGAGATTTCTTATAATCTTGATTAATCTTTTTCAAAAATGCTCCATAAATAGCATCATGCAGATAATTTAATGATTCGCTTTTATCACACTCTGAATAATCAACTCCGCAACGGGAAAGAATTTTTGTTGCAGTATGTAAACATTCATGAGATAGAGTTACATAATCATCAACGGTAAAGTCCATTTTCATAAGCCAGATAATTTGACAGTATGAAATGTTCTTTCGTTCAAGGACAAATGAGCATCCTGCATATTCAGGATTAATATCTACATTCCCTTTAAAATTGAAATGCTTTTTAATCCATTCTTCACATTCCAACCTGTCTCCTATAAGACACCAATTCAATGCTCTATAAGTATCATTATAATATTTGAATGCTTTCATAAACTATTTTAATTACTTTCAAGTTCAGAAGCCAAATCTTTATTAACCATTCCCAAACAATATCCGTTTTCAGTCAAATACCATGTATCCCAATTAATTCGTGAATCATATCCACAGTAACTAGTTCCAAGTTTTCCAAGTTCTTTTCCGAAATGTTGAGATTGCTTTTCAAGATAGGCTTTGAAAGATTCAATATTCTCAAATTCCTGAATTGTTTCCATGGATTCAGCCAACCCTCCTCTATGCCAACGAAACAAAAATGACATATTCAAACTCCTGCTTTATTTCTTCTCAATTTTTCCAATTCAGTTTGAAGAGCTTTCAAAGCCTTTTCTGCAATTTCATTTCTTTTCCTGAGTTTTTCTTCAGGAACTCTTTTATTGAGAAAATCAATAAAATCATCAGGATTCCCATAATCAGTAATCATAAATTTGCAACCGGAATTCAAGCATTCAACTCTTGTAAATGGAATATCAGGTTCATAAGCATAAGTTTCCAACCCATAAGTCAAATCCAATTTATTTGCTCCACAAAAAGGACAAACACTATTTAATTTATTTTCACGCATATTATTAACCTCTTTTAATTTTTATTTCTTATATTTATATCCGTATTGTATTCCATCACAAATATCAGGTTCAAATATGTCTTTATTTTTAAGAAATTCCTCTGTAATTTCCATAACTTTTTTATAATCATTAATCCAGTCTGATGAAAAATTCAGACCTCTTGCAATAAACCAGTTTCCGTCATCTTCTGAAATAAATTGAAGAAGAACATGTTTATCTTCTCCAGCATAACACGTGCAGCTCCTTTTGTTTAATCTTATTCCATTACATTGCCCAAATATATACCATTCATTCTCTATTTCTATCGGACTGTATATCGGAACAGTATTTTCCTGATTGTATCCATTATTTGCAATCATTATAGTAAAGCTAGCATCTTCTTTTTCTTCTTTTGTTTCTCCAATACATGGTCGGCAACTTATTTCTATTTTATCTTTGCTTATTATTGTATCTTCAATATCTATAAATTGTATTTCTATTGCAGGATTTGAAGATTTCACCATAATTGGTATAAATTTTCCTTCAAATTTTACCGCATATTTATCACAATTAGTGCAGTATATGTATTTTTCTTTATATGAAAACAAAATGCATTTTGTTTTACATATTGGACATTCTTCTTCTATAAACGTTTTATTTTTCATTTTAATCTACCTTTTCAAATTTTGAAAGCAGTTTATATTTTAATTCAATAGCACTCTTTACCATTTCTGATTCATTTCCAAGAGCATAATCTTCCCAAAGAAAAGTAATCATATCAAGAAAATCTAGTAATATATAATTCCTATCTTCAGAACAACAATAAAGCTCACAAAAATCCTCTTCAATTATATATACGTTATTTTCTTTTTTACATTTTATATTGAGAGATTCTCCTTCTTTAAGTTTTATTTTTGTATTTCCAAATGAAAATTCTCTCATATTCTTGATTGCATTTTTCCAAGATTTCATTTTACTTCTCCTTTATATTATTTTCTACTAATAAAAACTTCACGATACATTACTGTCCACACCCATGTAATAAAAATCCAATGCAAAATAAAATATGTAAACAACATAAATTGATAAACAGGGATGAATGAAAAATTCATTATAAAATGAAAAGCTGTTACAAAATCGACTTTCAATTCAAACCATTCAGCTAGATTAATAATGATTATTTGATTCCAGAAACAAATAGCTGGCATTGCCAAGAACTTTCTGAATCTGATTTCAACAAAGTTCAAATTATTCCAAGGATTTGTAATAACATCCAGAATATGAAGTAACTTTTTCATTCATTATATCCTTTACTTTCAAAAAATTCTACTCATAAAATTTCTAATCATTTCAGCCCATTTCCAATGATATTTAAATCCATATTTCACAGAATAATAAAGCTTTGTGAAGAATCCATCCTTAGGTTCTTTATATTCTTGACCTAGATTCTGGATAAGCTTCTGATAGCAAGTTTCTGTTATGTCAATTTCTTTGATATTATTATCATCCAGACGGATATATAGATGAATGGTAATCATATATTGCTTATCAAACTTATCATACATCTGAATCTTATCAATATAAAGAACATTATCAGTATTGAATGTAATAATCTCACCAACACAATCTACGGTGAAAAATTTAGCTCTGTATAATTCTTTGCTCATACTTGTTCCTCCATAGATTCACAGACGTTTTGATCCCGTTTATCACTTATTTGCTGACAACGTTCCAAAAACTTATTCTTATTCCTTTTCCCAATATCAAAACAATCAAAAATATTTATATAATCTTTGCATTCTTCATCATTATGTTTATTAAACATAGCCATACTTTGATAACTATCCATCTGCCCAATATACCTATAACAAGTAGCTCTGATAGGACAATGTTTATTACTACAGGCTGTCAAATCCATTTATATCTCCTTTAATGACTTTCAAATTGTTCATTTCAATGATTGCTTTGAAATATGAAGTCCATCCTTCAATTTCTTTATCCAACCTCTTTATTTCATCTGTATAATCAATAGGATTGGTTAGATGTAGGTCTAGGACTGCTCTAATAACATCATCCGGTAGATTCCAGCTCCTCCTGCATGAAAAGACTCCCAGAGGCTCTTTCTTATAAATAAAAGCCTTATCCTTGAAATCTTGTTTATTATATCTCCAGATAGCTGTGTCAATAACTTTTACTCCATCTTTATTTCTAAGAGTTTCAATCTGACTTTTGAAAAGGCGGATCGAAGAGCATTTTGTAATTTTAGCCACTTATAATTCCTTTCTTTATTGAAGAATATAGCATCAGTATTTATTTTGTCAAATCAATTTCTAATAAATCAGCAATAATTTTTCTGAAAGAATCTTTGCCACCGGATAAATGCTTCTTTATTTTCAATATAAGAGTAGAATTCCAGCTTTTCACACCATTTCCAAAACTTCTCAAAATTGTAATCAAAGAATATTTCATCATTGAATTTTATTCCCTCTAGTGGAAGTTTTACTAAAGCTGTGTTATCTAGAGCCATTCTGCTATTTTCCATGATTGCTTTATAAGCTTTGGACTCTTTCTTCAATAACTTCATCAGGAATTTTGTAGCAGTAATTTCCCCAACTCCTTTAATCCCCTCCACACAATCGGAAGTGCATCCTGCAAGAGCTTTTACTTTCCAAAATTGATTAGGGTGAAGTCCATAATATTTCTTCTTAAATCCTTCTACATCTACAATTTCATCCTTAGTATGAAAATAGATAGAACAATTATCAGAAATAAGCTGAAGTAAATCTCCATCTGTAGTAGCAATATAGCAGAAATCCTGTTTAGGAATTCTCCGGGAGATTACACAAGCTAAATCATCTCCTTCAAATCCTTCTTCTGAAATGAATGAGAATCCAATATCCTTGAACATTTCTTCAATAATTGGTATTTGTTTCTTGAGTCTTGCTTTCTTCTCTTTAACTTCATCTGAAACTTCTTCCCTTTTGTATTTATAAGAGGCTCTGATTTTCTTTCTATTATTTACCCGGCTATCCATCACGATTATTATTTTATTCGTACGGAATTTTTCACTTAAATCAAGAATAGAATCCAAGAAAGAAAATATGCAAGTTGTTTCCACTCCATCGGAAGTTGACAACTCGAATAATTCTCTCGCATAGATTGTTTTGTATAAATATGACCCTGCATCAACGATTACATAATTCATAGGCTCTCCAATTTTGTGTATAATATAATTGAAGATTCTGGAATGTCAAATCAATATCAATAAAAAATCCTCACATATTCTAATCTTTTTAGGGAAATAGTAGTATGTGAGGATAAAAGCACATGAGAAAGGAAGAAGATGTGCTTTATTCAGCAGGTTTCAACTTATCAATCTCTTCGGAAATAGTAACAGAAATCAAACGCAACAATCCTTTCTCTTCTTCAAGAATCATCTTCGGAGTAACTCCTGTCTTACATTCCAATGTAGATTGCAGGGCAACTACAATAGGGCTATAAGCTTTCAGTTGTTCCGTTTTAGATACATAGACATTTACACTTGTTCGAATCACTTTCTCATTCACATCGGATTCCATGATTTATCTTCCTTCATTCATTAATATACATTACTTGGAACTGATTAAAATTCTTCAAATAGACTTTCCATATTACTTCTCCAAACTTCCTGAGCTTTATCTTTCATTTTCTCAAAAAGTTCAGGCGTAGTTTTCACCATCTTACAGAAATCAATCTCCTTAAAATTATCTTCATTTCCTGTCAGCCAAGAAGCATTATAATAGGCTCCTGCTTTCTTTACCATCTTATAATCCGAAAGATAATGAAATACTGCGCGGCGATTATCAATTCCTTTCTGAATGATATAATCAACATCGCAATCCAGCTTCATTCCATTTCCACGATTTTTAATGATAATGGATTTCAGATTATATCCGATAATAATATCTTTACCAGACATATCTTCTTTTTTAATCGTTTTGGAAGCAGAGAACTTGATTCGATAATCAGAGTAATATTGAATAGCTTTTCCTCCTGAAGTCTGATTAGGGTCCTCATAAGGTCCGGCATTCAATTTATCCCGATATTGAGAAATTAGAATGAATAGGCTTCCATTTTCTTTTACAAGTTCATTAATCATTGCCAGATTCTTGGCAGTAACTTGAGAAGCGTCTGCCATCTTATCATTGGCAAGTTTGACTTCCTTATCACTATCAAGAGCTTTCAAAACTTTGGTTTCATTCTCTTCTTCAGTATTCCATTGCCCTTCCGTTAGAAATGAATTCAAAGAATCCATGACAATGATACAAGAACCTTCTTTAAGTTTGCTGATAATCCAGAGATAAGTTTTTTCAAGTGAAGAAAGAATCTCTTTAGAATTCCTAGGATTCAAGATTGTGATTTTCTCTTCAGCTTCTTTTCCAAAATAACTGAGATTAAAATTCAATCCCCCTTCTTTATCAAGGTAATAAATCTCGTAATCCTTCAATGTAGGATCAGAAGCAGCAGTAACACAAGCTTTCAATGCAACAGCAGTTTTTCCCACTCCTTCCAACGCCATATACTGGACTACAGAGCCTTTCCTGAATCCTCCGCGAGAATTCCCAGACAAATTCAAATCCAGAATTGTAATTCCGCTTGAAACACAATCTTCAGTAGGAATTGGATTAAGAGACATTGTTTCAGATTCTGCATACTTTTCTTCTGACACAGTATCTTTAACTGTTTCTTGAATCACATCAATCTCTGATTCTTTTTTACTTTTACCAGCCATAAGTTCCTTTCATTAATAGAAAGGGCTGATTTCTCAGCCCCCTCATATCTTAGTTCAAATCCCATTCAATAAACGGGTCTGCATCTTTTTCAGTAACCGGAGGATCATCAAAAGCTGTATCTTCAACTTTCTTCCCAACAACCGGAGCGGAAGGTTTTACAGAAACTTCAACAGGCTTTTCTTTCTTAGGCTCCTCAAAAGCTTCATCCTTGACTTTTTCAACAGGAGTATTCTTTACCGGAGCAGAATAACTTTCTTCCTGTTTAACAGGTTTTGCTTCTGCATTATTTGAAAGTCCATTCTTCAAAATAAGCCCTTCTGCAACCTTAGCATATTCTTCCGCAGTAGGTTTATAAACGCAAGAATCAAGATCAATTTTTTGAATGAACTCAATATCCTTATCAGTAAGTTCATCAACTCGCGGAATAAAGCTAATATCGCTTGCACCCATGAATTTCACAGTCTCACCTGTTTTATTATCAATGGCTGTGGATTCCTGCATTCGGAAGGTAACTTCAAGAGAACATCCTTTATCAAACAAATAGAACCCGGATTTCCGTTCATTATCTTCAGTGGGAGTTGTTTTATAATCATCACAAGCTTCATCCCATTTCTTTTTCAGAAGCTTGAACATCTTTCCGGCAGTATCCAGATAATACATGAACTTGTAATCTTTATTTTTGAGAGTTTCATTTGGATGCATTCGGATAAGAAAAAGTGTGTAACTTTTAGGAGCAAACTTGGAATAATCCAACTGATAATCCCAAACAGTTTTAATAATCTGGTCATTATTTTCCCGTTTCAAAGACCAGTTCTTTGAAGTAGGAAGATAGTTTGGGAACATGCAATGGACTGCAATCTCCCTAAACCACCAGAATTGACCAGAAACATCCCAATTCTTCATCTCCTTAACAAAATACTCATGAAGAGGATTTGTAAGTTTGAATTGAACAACATCAAACTTGTATGTTCCTTTGGAAGCGGGTGTATTAAATCTTTCCAATCCTTCGGGAGCTTTGAACCAAGCAGTTTTATCCACCGGAGCATTACCACCGGCTCCTGTAGAATTCTTCATTTTATTAAACTCCATCGGATTAAACCCAACATTTCGATTGAAACCCATAATCAATTCCCTTTCTTAATTATTAAACGTGATAGTGATTTTAGTTGTACTGGAATTTGTAACACAATTATATGTTGCACCTTCCATATCTTTAACAATTTCTTGAATAGCTTCTTCTTTGGATGCTTTATCATATTTAGCATATTTAAGAGCTTCTTCAAGAATTTCTACTCTATACGCACAAGCAATGATTTTATCATCATAATCCCAATAAATTCTGTCGAATTTCTGCACCTGATAGTTTGCATAAACAAGAAGTTCAAAAAATTCGTCCGATTTAGAATCTGAGTATTGGTCAGGTGTCTTTGTCCTCTTTTCAATGCATCTCTCCCAACACTTTCCATTTTCTTCTGCTTTCTTTTGAATATTCTCATAGAAAGTAATTCTTCCTTTAAGAACTTCAATCAATGAATTGATCTCATCAATATTGTTCTTAAAACAATGTTTGACTGTGCTATGAACATTTCCGCTGAAATCCATTACATAGATAGTATCACAATCATCACGAATTTTAAGAACATTTCCAATAATAAATTCTCCCTTTTCAGGGTCAATTCTTTCTACAATACAACCTACATCTCCCACTTCAATCTGTTTCATAATTAACCTGAATCCTTTCTCTTTAGTTAAGGTTTATTAAGAATTTCCGTATTTAATATCCAGTTTCATCTGCTCTTTAACAGCTTCCAGATATTTCCTTTTTGCATTCATGATAATATCATATTGGTTTTTAATTCCTACAAGCCGAGCCTCCATTTCACATACTTTAATACTAGCTTCCAGAACACTCTCATTTGTTGCAACATAAGCTTTTACGAGGGCATCAGTAGCTTTTCCTTCATTCTTTTCAAGCAAATCCTTTCTGATATTGATATAAGTAGTAGCTTCAATAGAATCATAATAAGCTTTTGAAACTCCAAAATCTTTCACACATCGTGCATAAATTGTAGAAACTTCACTAGCTACTTCTGGAAGATTTGCAAAATCCCTTTCCAGTTTCTCTGGATTGATTTTTGCAAAGTCCTTAAAGATAATAAGTTTCTCCATATAAAGCTTTGCATTCAAATATTCATAATTCATTTTATTCACCCTTTCTTTCTGATAATATAATCTTCATTCAATTATTTTCAAGTGATTTATTTGAAAAATTCGATAAAAATTTATAAAGGTTTGCTCCAAGCTGGCTCCAAGCTCCATTTGGTCCATAACACACTTCCTTCATAGCTTGAGCAAGTAAACAGCCCCTCACCATCTCCATATTATTATAAGGAGATTTAATCACTTTATCACAGTGGATCAGAATACATTGCCTGATAGCCTCAGGTTCTTTATTTGTGGATTTACAAATATTCATAACCGTTTTAAAGCAATTAAATCTATCAGACAAATCCACTTGCTTGAAAAGATAATTGATTGCCTGATAAATAGGAGCATTTTCAACAATACTGACGTTGAGCATTGACAAATGCTTTTCATAAGGAATATCTGCAAGAGAATTAAGAAGATTCACGGCAATCCTATTATTCTTGAACGAGCATTCCACAATCTTATCCAATGTGCTTCGTTTAATCTTAATCTGATACTTTTTCACCAATGGAATGAGAAGATTATTAATCATTTCTTCATCAGAAAGAGGGTGGATAGCATATTCCGTAAAACGTGAGATAAATGCTTCGCTGAGCTTCTTAGGCTGGTCTGTAGTGCAGAACACATAAACATATTCGGGAAGATTCTCAAGCGTGTATAGAAAGGCTTCTGCACAAGCTTTATTATCTGCAAATTTATGAACCTCTTCCAAAAGATAAATAACCTTTCCCCCACCAATAGGACGATTATTCAGAATACTATTTGCCGTCTCCCTAGCGGTTGCAATATTATTCTGAACGGTGCAATCAATGATATGAAGATTCATTTCCTCATCAATATCCAGTTCTTTACAAAGAGCATAACAAGTAGTTGTCTTTCCAGAGCCGCTTTGCCCGGTAAAGATAATCTTATGAGGTAGGTTACAGTTTGTAACCCCCTTGATAAGAGAATCAATACATTCTTTATTTCCTACAATTTCAGAAAGCCTTTTTGGTCTTTCACTGATAGCCCATTCCATAAATAAAATCCTCTTTTATAGTATCTACGTTCATTCTTTAAGCCTCAATATATCATTCAAAAACAAATTGTCAAGCTATTAATAAAATATTTTAATAAAAAAAATCCCCACTGAAAATAATTCAATGAGGATTTTAAAGAGAGATTGTAGGGAGTATATAAAAATCAGGGATTAAGATTCTTCATAATAGCGATTTTTCCAGCCCATGATAGTGTCATTCTCAACTGCCGTGTAAATAGCTTCATTATCCTTCTTGACCTTTTCAGCAGCAGCCATCATCAGCACAGTTGTATCAGTAAGACTTTTTACAAATTCTATTGTAGAAGGGCTTTTGAACATAAACTTTTCCATACAGGCTCTCTCAGCCCATTGACAAAGTTCATTTGCCGCATCCGCAAGATTCAGCATAAGATCATTCACTTTAACTTCAGCACACATCTTTGAAGAAATCTTCTCCAAAGTTTCCCATTTTGCAGATTCCATCTTTTCCAGTTCTTCTTCGGTCATAATCATATTATCCTTTATATTAACAAGGGGTTGCAGTTGTAGAAGTCACTTCGATATGAGTTTCCCCACATCCACAGCATCCTTCTTCTGAATTACATTTACAAAAACTTTTCTTACCTACGTGTACAATAAGTCCTTCAATGAAAGTTTCAAGATGCTCTTCAAGCTCTTTACTTTTCAATGAAGCCATTCCTAGATTAAATCCTTTTCTATATCCTTCTTCAAATCCTTCAGAATAACTTGTGGATACTTTTTTAATCTTTGTATTCATTTCTATTTCCTTTCTTTTATCATTCCATAAATCTTATCCAAATCTTCGGCTTTCAATTTTCCAAGGAACTTTTTCAAACTTTTGTCAATCAGCTCAAAAATAGCATCCTCTTTTGCATCTCTTCCTGCATTTTCTTTAATCAAATCCTTTACAGAAGAAGGATAACACTCACACATTCCATTCATTGTATAAGACAAGGTATTTCCGACAATCTCGGCTTTTACAGTTTCTTGAATCTTATTGAACTCTCTGGTTATATCTTCCTTAGATATTTTCTTTCCCGTGACTTGTCCGGCAATATTCAATATTTGATTAAAGTCAGGTTTCCCACCGCCTTTTCCAAACATTGACATCAAATTTCCTATTCCTGCCATATCCATACTAATTCTTCCTTCAATTATCGGCAACTACATAAGTCAGACCACCAAATGTAAGGAGGCTTTCTCCTACAACAAGAGGTCCTGCATTATTATATATTCTTACCAACCTTCTTCCATTTAGTGCATCACTAAGTTCTTTACTCCCGTTATTGCTCGGAATAACATTCGCAGGAACTTGAAATGGAGTTTGCTGAGCAGTTCCTCCGTTACCTACTTGTATAGCAGGTTTTGTAGCTAGAACATTCTGAATTTGCTGTTTTGTATCTTCCTGCTTATTTTGAACAGGTTTTTCAGCCGGAACTTCTTTCTTGACTTCTTCGGGAGTAATAATGCTCATAAGATTTCTATAAGCGGATTCAATAGATTCCCCACTTACAGAAATATTCAGCGTGTCACTTTTTAGAGTAATTGTGGAGAGGGTTTTTAATTCCCCTCCACTCTTTTCTCTAAGTCGATTAAGATTTTCAAAAATGTCAGCCATAAGTACATCCTTTCTTTTTAATTTACTTACACATTAGCTATAACTGAAGTTATTGCAGTTCCAAATCCTGCTATAGCTCTTCCTATTTTTGACAAAGGTTTCTTTTCTGTTTTCTTGACAGCAACAGCGGTTGTAAAGGGAACAGCTTCCTCTACAACTTCTGGAATAACAACTTCAGAATTTATTTCTTTAGGAGTGATTGAAGCTCCTATGGAAATTTCTGAGCTGTTATTCACAGGTACTGCCTTTACTGAGGGTTTGTTGAAGAACTTACTGTTGCCCCTCCACTAGTTGAAGAAACAAGCTGATAAGCATATATTCCGCAACCACCACAAGTTGTGCTGCTGGAAAGATCAAGTTTAGCAATCAAATAAACAGCGCCTTTTACCAAATCTCTCATTTGTACAGGAGCAAGAGAACCATCAAGAAGAGGGTATTGCCCACTACAAGCTGAAAAATATACCGGGAGTCTGCTTGTTGAATCAATCGTCCATTTCACAAAAAATGCACAAGGCATTTTATTGATCTGATTAATGCAGACAACATTACGATCTTCAAGCAAAGTATCTCCTACAGTATAAGTAAGAGCCGCACAAAAACGTTTTACACAATCACAAGCCATTTTAACTTCTCCTATTTTTAGTTAAAAGTTCAGTCGGTGAGATTATAAGTGCAATTCCCTCCGATGTACATACTATAACATACTTGGAACTAAAAATAAAAAGAGCCTAAGCATTTCTACTTAGACCCTTAAATGAAAAGTTACTGGTTATTTTTACATTTCTATTTTATAAGCATTCTCCAGACTAACTCCATCTCTATCAGGAGGAACTACAATAACTTGAATATCAAACTCTTTTGAAAGCTTATTCAAAATATTGAACGCTTGAACTTGATATTTCAATTCGCCTGAAGATTCTCCTTTCAATCTTGAAAATGGTTCATCCAGAATAAGTATCTTCGCCAAATCTCTTTTCAATAAAAGAAATCCAATCCTTATTCCCAATGCTACTGTTTCAATAATCCCTCCACTCTCCCTGTTTGAAATATCCTTCTCCATGAGAATTTCATTCTGCTTGATTACAAAATATGCTTGAGATTTCTTTTGGTCTTTTCCTCGTTCACCAAATTGCAATTCCGCAGTGATAGGTTCGTCAAAGATATAAGATAATGTTGTATTGATAATCGGCTCAATATTGATCTTTAACTGAGAGTGGGTTAAATTCACAGCCTTAGAGGCTAAAATACTTGCTTCCTTATAAAGTGAAAGATTTTGATTAAGATTCTCAAATGAAAGCTTCAAAAGATTTGTCTGCTTCTTATGATACTCCAATGAAGCTTCAATTTTGAAAATCTTATTCTTTACTCTAGTAATTCTCTCTCTATCAATCATCATTATTTCCATGAGTCAATTCTTTAAAAGCCCGTCCACTCTTTTTTGTAAAATCCTTCTTTTTACGAATCTCATAGGCAGGGAATTCATCTGAATCTTTCTTCTTGGATTTTCCAGCTTTTTTCAAATGTCTCTTGGAAAATGAGGAATAATACTCTTCATCATTAAATTCTTCATCCTCATCCAGAGCTAAATCATCGGAAAACATTCCATCAATATAAGGTTCATTAACAGGATCAAAATCATTGAAAGCAGGTTCCTCAACTTCAAATCCGTCTACATTTTCTGGATTATAATAAAGAGGTCTGCCACATTCAGAGCATCTTACAGTAGTCCGGTCAATCCTTTCACAATCTTCTCCATTGATTACCGAACCACATTCCACACAACGAAAAGAAGTCTCATCTCCGTATTTACCCATAATTAAAAAACTCCTGAATCTATATTTTTTTCAATTTCATCAATCTGGCTTTCAATTCCAGTCAATTCTTTATCAATTTCTTTTTCCATTTCAATCTTTTTATCCTCATATGAGTCCAAATATTCTTTCACATCTTTTATATTTGAAAATCCAAGTTCCTGTAATCTTGCTATATAAGTCTTTCTAACTCCTTCGATTTCTGCAATTTTCTGTTTCAGATTATTTAATCTATCAACACAGGAAGTATATCTTTCAACTTCAGCTTTGTTCATCCTCATCCTCTTTAAGTTCTTGGAAAATAATAAAAAGAATATCTGCGGCATTTGCTAAAGAACTCATCAGAATATTCAGATAAGCTTCTTTATTCTCTCCCTGATATTGTTCATATAATGCTTTTACATCTGTCCTGAGCATATCATCCACGGCACAACTCAATCTGCTCACTTTTTCAATCAAAGTCTTTTCTTCAACTTCTTCATTCATTTTAATCAAATCATTTCGTTTCAAATTTACTATTAATATAACTAAGCAATTCTTCATCCTCGGTCAAGAGGTTCAAATTACTTCGAAAATTCAGGGAAATATCTTTTGTTGAATCATTTATTGTCTGGATGAATAAATATTCTTTTTCCTTTCTTTCTTTTTCAATTTTGATATGAATATCTGTAAGATTTCCATCATAATTCATAGGAATAGATTCAACGGTGAGATTATCAAATAACACAAGTATTCGGGGAGTTACATCCATTAAAAGTGCAGAATCCCGTATAGGCATTCCACAATTATAAAGTTTTACTCCGCTTTTTCCAACATAATCAAATGGAGTGTGGTTATCCGCTGAAAAGATAAATTTAGCATCAGAAAAATCATGACAGATATTTTCTGCAAGCCAGATTGAGGGAGCATTCTTAAATGAAGTTTCACTACTCCAAACACATTTATGCATGACTATTATATCTGATTTTAATTCATTAGCTTCAATAACAGCCTGTTCATAAGTGGATTCATCATTATTAGACGGGATAAAATAGAAATTAAGCCCTGATATATTAAGTTCCAAAGGAGTTAATATCCCGTAAAATAATCTTGCATTGATAGCGGCTTTCCAGACAGATTTATCAATCGCGGATTTATCCTCAATATTTCTTGTCGGAAGAGTATGATTCCCGATACAATCATAAGAGGGTTGTTTCAAATCACGTGCAACTTCCACAAGCCTATTCAGAAATCTATAAGGAAGTTCTGTAGAGCTATCAAAGAAATCTCCTGCGCTTATAAGTCCACAATCATATTTTTTGCACTGTTCAATTATAAACCTGAAAGATTCAATCTGAAAATCCTCCCATTCAGAAATATTATTCTCTAAACGTGCAATAGGTTTTGTAGATGTGAAATGAAAATCGCCAGTAATAATTGCAATAGCTTTTTTACTCATTCTTTGCACTCTTTAAGAGGGGTTCCGCATGTAGGGCAAGTCTTATATGTATCAATCTCTGATTGAAGTCCTTTGAGGGTTTCTTTTGAAGATTTAATCGCCTGTGCATTCTCAATCATAAGCTTATTCAATTTTGATAAATTATTCTGCTTGCTATTAAATTTGGATAGATTGTCAATCAGACTTTTTAATTCATCCAGATTATTTGTCAATTTCTGAACATTAACGGTAATTGGTTTATGCTCTTCCAGAAATTCAAACAACTTCTTCAATTCAGAATATTTATCCTCTCTATCCTCCTGATTAGAGAGTTCAATATTTTTCAACTCGTCTGAAATCTTTGATATTTTCTTCAAATCAATTTTCTTATAAATATTATTCAAGTCAGTAAGATGTTTCGTCACAGACTTTATTTCTTCAGAATCCTTGATATACTTTTCATATTCTGAATAAAGCTTTTCAATATCCAAAGCATTTCCAAGATTTGAATAATCTTTTTGAATAGATTCTATAAACGATTCTTCTCGATGAAGTTTTTCCTCAGTCTCTTTCAATTTTGCGGAAGTTTCCCGAATATCCTTATTCACAGCATCTGTAACTATATCCATCTCTTCCAAAGAAGCTATGGAATTCAATTCTTTGGCTATTGAACTTCCTCCTGATTCACCGATCATGAAAGGAGAATCAAACTGCCATTGAAAATTCATTTCCGTAAGATTCAGTTTTTCCCTTATCTCGTCCGGAACATTTCTTCCAAATCCTGTAATTTTCTTATCATTCAGATAATATTCATTCTTAGTATTTGAAAGAACTTTTTTAATAACAGAACTATCACTGAGCGAGATTAAAACAGCAGTCTCCTTTGTCATCTTAATCTCACCATTCTCAGTGATAGTTCTTCTAATCGTAGTTGGAGCCAGATCATTACAGAAAACCCATCTGATAGCCCTTAAAATGCAACTCTTACCCCTTTTAGAAGAACCTGTAATGGTTGTCACAGAGTTATTCTCCGGGATTGTGATTACCAGATGCTCATGCTTCTGGAAATTCTTAAGTTCTATTTTAGTTAGTTTGAGAGACATTTATCTTAGTTCCGTTTTCAATATCCTGCTTTGTAAGAGGTCCATTAAGCTTTTCCATCATAATCTTATGAAAGGATGCAAATCCAAGAATCAAGCTATATTGCTTGTCCATCTTGCTCATCAATCTCATAAGAAGAAATATAATGCTGATTAGAAGAAGCTCTGTAGTCGAAAGCATTGCCGGGATTCCTGCAAAGTGCTTGTAAAATGCAAAACATCCGGTAAACAACAGAATGATAATAAAATCATTAAACCGGGCAAAAATAAAATATATAATAGCCAGAATTGCGGCAATCACTTTTATCACAATCTTCATTTAATACTTCCTTTACCATTCATTTCAATAAATTTCTCAATCGTTCTACATCTTCCAAACTTAGAAGATATTTTTCCCGTCTTTGTCCGTTTGATAGCTTCTGGAGCCCAAGTAAGTTCTACAAGCTTTTCCATAATCACAGTATTCACAAAAATATGATGAACATGATACATGGCTTTTACACATTGAGAATAACTCTTAGAATCATTATGCTGAGAAAAAACTCCCTTAGTATCAGTCACAACAATTCCATTTTCAGAGACTCTGAAGAAAGGTTTAAGAATATCAGACAATCCATAAATCCAATTATCCGGCGTGTATGTCCAAGCTCTCAAAACAATCCTTGATTTTTCAGTTTCCTTGATTTTAGATTTAAGCTGTTTAACTTCTGTATAACTCTCTCTTACTTCTGGAAAAAGTTCATAAGACTTTTCATGATATGTGAAATCCTGAATCAATCCAGCTTTTTTAGCCTCCCGGCACCAGCAAATAAACCACCATTCATTTGGAGAATCATATTCAATCCCATCATAAATAATAGGCTCTTTTTTCTTCCTGCTTTTTGAAACTGAACTATATTTCCTTCTTCTTCTCATAAAATCCTTCCTTTAATTACAATATATCTGCTTTTATTAAAATTTCAAGCAGATATATCATAAAAACTAAAAATTATTGCAAAATAAATTTACATTTGAAATCAGAAACATCTAGTTCATCATATGTAGAGTAGAATTCCCCAATACTTGGTAGAAAAGAACTACACTTACAACCATCTGTAGTGACTTTCGAAACAATATGAATGAGATTAGTAATGTCCATTCCTTTATAAGAGGAAATAATTGCAAAGCTTCTATCCCAATTACTGAACATAGGGTCTGCATATTCAGAATCGTAACACATACATCCGGTTCTTACAGAACCAAACCGAATCAATGGACTGTGGGAATGTCCTACTATGCAATTATTATCCGGGAACATCCGGGCAGTCTGTTCCAGATTATTGCCTGAAATACCTCCAATGAAAGCATCTCCATGAGCAAGAACTGTATTCTCTCCAATATATGTATAATCCTTATCCTCAATAAAATCATCACAACATTCAAATAAAACAGAATCAATCATGGATTCAAGAAAGGATTTGAATGCCGGATTCTTCTTTCCCCATCTTGAATAGAAGTCATCATGATTTCCTTTCATAACAATGAATCGTGCATTATTACTTTTTACAATATCGGAAAGCCTATTCAATATTCTATTATAATTCATCATCTCTTCTTTAAGAGAGAATTCAGGAACTTCCCCTTTGCTGAGAACATGATGATTTACACATGAGCCTGTAAGAATATCTCCGATGATTGCAAAGTTATCAAATTTAATCCCGTTCATGACATTTTCAACAACACTCAAAGCATATTCATCCTGTTCTGGTATATGAGTATCAGAGATAATAATATGTGTGGATTCACTTTCAAAAACACCCTCTGAACTGATAATCTTTCCAGCAATAGCAGTAAAATATTCATCATCAATATTTTTAATTGGGAGCATCAATGGAATTGAAGTATATCCTTTCTTGGTAAGAATGATAGCCCCTTGTTCCCAACGCTCTTTCTGCTCTTCCCTGCGCCTGTAAATATTATAGGAAGAATGAAATACTTGCTTCACTTTCATTCCATCAGAGAAACAAAGTTTATTAATAAGCGTTCTTACATGAGGTTCTGCCAAAGTTCCGGGTGAACCAATCCATGAAGGGTTAAAGCCTCCGGCTCTCATACCATATTCAAAACGAGTACAGTTGACAATGCAATTTCCTTTGAAAATAATAGGGTCAAGAGAGGTAATGCTCTTCTGAATATAATTTCCTAGTTGTTCCTGATTCCTGATTGTAACATCCCCAATATTTACTTTGTTTCTTACAATATTAAATCCATAAGAATCTTTCAATTTATGAAGGTCTGCAATCTCATCCATAGTAGCAACAAAAGTAATCGGAATTGAAATTGTCTTAAAAGCATCCGACAAGCTCCCATCATCATCCAACTGCCTACCAACTACAATAAGATGCTTAATATCACATTCAGAGATAATATTATTAATCAGATCAAACATATTGCTTCGAGTATGACATCCAAAAGTATCACCAATAATCAAGTAATCTCCATCTTCTTGAATAGTTACTTCAGAAGGATTTCCTTCTCCTGCATTATCAAGCCATTTGAAAGCAAGTTCTTTCAAATCCGTGAATGAAAAATCTTTATCATAATTTGTATATTTAAGAAACGCTTCTTTTGAGATTGTATTCAATCGCTGAGGTTCATGTCTAGCCAACTCTACCAACGCCATAATCAATGCTTCTGTATCTTTCTCATCATTAGTTGATTGAGTTTCAACTACCATTTGATTATCAAGCCTGTATTTGATAGACTTTGAAGCAACTCTTTTTCCACGATTAATTTCACTCAGACAAGAACGGCAAATACTTCTTCTGGACGGAGAACCATCTTTCTTATATTCTCTAATTGGAAACTCTTCCTCTGCAAACTCATTATTACATTCAGAACAATGTTTCATCTTCTTAGCCATGCAAAATCTCCTATATTGAATTTTATATAATTTACATCTTAAATTGGATTTGTCAAGTAATTTTAATAAAATTAATTAAAAATTAATAAAAAGAGCCATACCTTTGCAGATATAGCTCCTTGTGACAAATAGGAACGGTTATTTGTCTATATGAAATAGCCATCAAGAATCTCCGTCACTAGATTTCTCGGTAACTATATCAGATACTCTATCACGGATTTGTGCAAGAATTTCATTCTGCTCATCCAATCTCATAGCAATAATCCCAAAAACATCTACAAAAGTTCCTATAGTAACAATAGATACATCAACCTGCTCAGCCATAGCAACTTACTCCTACAATTAAAATAATTATTACAAACCAAAACATCACGGTTAATTCCGTAAATTTCTTAAACCAATAAGGACTTGAGGCAACTAGCAGAAGTGTTTTAAGAGGAGTTACTGCATACTTCTCTTTTGCATCAGGAGCAATTATGAAATCAGAATCTTTATTTGCATTGAAATTCTGCTTTATATACTCTTCTCCGCTTTTTCTATCAATAAATGCGTGAACATATTCCTTTTTATAAAAACATTTTGAAGTCTTGTAAGGTCCTCCTATAAAGGCTTCTGGAATATTTTTAAGCATTCTTAATCTTTTAGCTGTTCCTCTGCGAGAAATCCCGAAAAATTTAGAAGCCTCCTCTGTTGAATAATATTCGTTCATTCATTAATGCTTCCTGCTTGGACTTATTTTATAAGCTGTTTCTTGTTCATCCACAAAAGCAACTTGTTTAATCCTCAAATCCATAATTTCACGAATATGCTTATCTTGCTGTTCCACTTTCTGAGATAGGGAAATCATTTGTTCTTCCAATTTTGTGATTCTACTTTGATAAGTGTAGAACAACGTAAGGAATGCAACAACTCCCATAAAAGCTACAACAGCAATGCAACTAAAAGCACTTTTAACCGAAACTGTTGTCCTCTCAACTACATCAACACTAGCCATGACTTTCTCCCTTTATATTTTAGTTTAAAATAATATATCACTAAAATATAAAATTTCAAGTATATATTTCAAAATAGTTTAATTTTTATTAATTTTGTTTATCATTTGCATTTCTGCTACACTTGATTCGAATAGGACAACTCTTTTCATGTTCTTCAATCTTTTTAGCAGTAATATTTTCAGAAACAAGATTAATATCTCTGATCAAATCTTCCTTTGTCCAAAGTTTTCCAACCATAGTTGCTTGATCCAGTTTAATGCTTTCCATATTTTCAGAAATTTTAGTCAAGGTTGCTCTAGTCTCCTCTACGGTGCTGAATCTAAGAGACATCAAGCCCCAAACAAGTGCAAGGATTCCAACTACAGAACAAATTCCCCAAAAAATCAAGGTAGCCCCACTAGAAGCCGGGGGGTTGTTGGCAAGATTATTTAGAGCTTTAATAAGAGCATCAAGATTTTCCGGGGTTATTTGCATTTTAATACGTCTTTCTATTTGAGAGGGATACTTATAAGAATATAATATGCTCCTGTTATTTTACAACATCGGCGGCAGGTTTAGCAACTACAGCGGACTCGGTAGTTTTCACAAGCACGGTTCCAGCTTTTTTAGCTTCAGCTTTGAGAACTTTCTGAGCTTCATATTTTGCATGAATTTCATCAAGTTTCAAAAAAGCCTTGTCAATCAAAACTTTAGCCTCGGCTTTCAATTCTACTCGTTTCTCATCGGTAATCCCATCAATCTTATCAATCTTCTTATTTGCATAGGCAATGGCATATTCCTGTGCCTTATCCACAACTTTCTCCCTTACAGCTTCTTTATCCGTTCCCAACATGGAATAGATAGAGCTACAAGCCGTAGCAGTAACAATAAGCACAGCCGTGATCGTGATTACAAAAACTTTATTCATACTTCTTCTCCTGTTTTACGAACTTCAAATATATTCTGAAGTTTTTATTCTTTTTTAGTTGCCGTGGAACTTGCAGTAGTTTCTGGCAAGGTTGTTATATTGCTGAATCCAATCTTCCCAATCTGGATATTACTTGAACGAGCTATTCCTATTGCTTCAGAAACTGCCTTAATGGTATCAGGGCTTGCATCTGCCGGAATAAGGACTGTTGCTTTGTCTTTCTTTCCAAACAAAAATTTCCCTGTGGGGAAGTTATCTTCAATATTGCACATAGTAACCCAAAAACCAAACAGCCATGAGTTATCATACATGATAGCAATCTTCTTATCCGTGATATTCACAAGATTCTTGCTAAAAGTAGTAGCCGCACTTTCAGACTCTTCCTTATACTCAATGAGTTTCCCTTCTCCATTATATTTAGAAGTAATAATCTTTTGGGGAGTCATACAACCAGATACACTAATCATAATAATGGATGCAAAAATCAATACAAAAATCTTCTTCATAATTCAACCCTTCTTTTTACTGTTAACTTCAAGCACTTTTATAAAATTATGATTCTCAATGAATGATTCTGCTAAGTAAGTTTTCTCCATTTTATTAAATTTGAATTTCCATAGATAAGGCGTTTTTCTTTCAACATTCAGTTCTTTATAAGCTTCTGCTCCAAGCTCATGGCAATAAAGTGCAGAATTGCCAGACTTAAATTCAAAATCATAATCAATACCAATCCATTTCCATAATCGTTTGATAGCTTTTTCCTGTCCAAATTTAGGACGGAGAATCATGAACCTATCACAACGAAGGAATTGAATAATATTAATCTCAGAAACTCCTTCCGCAATAGAATGAATCATCTTTCCATTTCCTACATAAACTCCCGTATGGGAATATTCTCCGGGAATAAACACTCCATCAAGATAATGATTATATCCTCTGAGAATTATATCCCCTGCTTGTATAATATCCATTGCATCCCGTGTATCAATTCCAGAAGCTTTATAATAATCTCCTTTTTCATAATATAAGAATGGAGGCCAGTATTGAAATTTAATATCTCCTAAAATCGTCAAAAAAATTCGTTTCATATTTTTAATAATATTTTTCATTATTACAAGCTCATTATTTCAGTTTTTGCTGTAATTCAAAATCATACGAATTATTACGTCTAGCTGTTTCCAATTCATAATCAATAGCAGACGCGGGTAAAAATGGAAGGTGATTATCAAAAACAATAACCCCCATTGTTTTCTGGAGAAGATCAGGATAACCTACAAAAGAACCATCATTTGTCATTATGGCTATAGGAACAAAGAGTGCAAAACAAGTATAAAATTCAGCAGCCGTTATAGCACCAGCAACACTATTCCACAAAGCCATTCCGGGATAGTAAAAAAGAGGCCCAACATTGACATCATGAACCAAAACTTTATTACCACTCTCATTTGTCGCGATAAAATGAGAGTCATAACAAGCAGTAATAGAGACGAGCAAAAAACTGGCAACAATCAAAATAAACAACTTTTTCATTTTAAAAATCCTTTCATTACGTTCCAAAAATTCTATTTTCATTATTTTATCTTTCTCTTTTCTTCCTGTTTCTTTACCCACCAGCGACTTAAAAAGAAATATATGATCTTTTTTGAATATCCGATCTTTTTACCAAGTGCATCTAATATTTGTTCAAACATTTCAGACTTTTTACCCGTCTTATATCTATATCCCCAATAAATCCATTGAACCAATATATAGACTAGAAAAATAATCCATCCAGCATACTCCAATACAATATCCCAAATATCCTTATCTTTGACAACTTCTTTATTCAGAATCACAGAAGAATTCTTATTATCTATTGAAAATATACTTTTTACTTTGTCAAGATTCTGAAGTTCTTTATTTATCTCTATTATTTCTTCATTAATTTTAACACCGGATTTTATTTCAAAATCTGAAGAAGATTCTTTCAATGAATCACATCCGCACATAATAATGAAAAAAGCTGTTATCATAAAGATTGCAGAAAAAATATAAGGAAGCTCTTTTAGAAATCTTATAAAGACTTTTTTCATTTATTTATCCTTTCTAATTAAAATAAAATATTTTAAGCAGTCTGCCTTACAACATGATATATATTTTGACTAGAATCTTTCCAATCAATTTCCCAAGGTTTTACAGAAGAAGAACAATCTGATGAAGTGGCACCTGTATCCCAAGTAGCTCCAGAATCCGCACTATACTGTAATTCCCAACGGCTCGTCACATATAAAATTTTATACTCTTCTCCAGTTTGCCATAAAGTTCCATCAAGTGTTCCTTCTAAAACAAGATTTGAGGGCATTCC
>Ga0209373_10000465_pt1 | contig 66114 bp, 65 predicted proteins | sample Higcelweek5metaG_FD_187173 | JGI IMG/M metagenome (GOLD analysis project Ga0209373, IMG submission 187173) | Freshwater pond sediment microbial communities from the University of Edinburgh, under environmental carbon perturbations - High... | ecosystem: Environmental > Aquatic > Freshwater >...
CGATCGAGGCCATGTTGATGATCGCGCCATCGCCACGTTCCAGCATGCCGGGCAGCACGGCCTGAATGGTGCGGATCATGGCGCGCACGTTGAGATCGAAGGCGAAGTCGAGGTCCTTGTCGGTGATCTCCAGCACCGTACCGCCATGCACCACGCCGGCGCAGTTGAAGAGCACATCGACACGATTGACCTTGGCGAAGAACGCCGCAACCGCTGCGCCATCCAGCACATCGAGCTTCATCGGGCGCACATTCTTCTCGCCCGCCAGCGAGGCCAGCGCCGCCTCGTTCACATCCGTCGCATAGACCGTCGCACCCGCCGCCGCAAAGGCCAGCGCACTCGCCCGACCAATCCCCTGACCCGCCGCCGTGATCACCACGATCTTGCCGTGAAGCACTGCCATCCCAATCCCCTTAAATTGTCATGTTGTCGGACAACATAGGCGTATACTATTGCCGGTGTTTGTGTTGCTGCGCAATCCCGAAACGAGGGGAAACGGTACGATTTTGCTCAACTCCCTGCGAGCGGCGGCTGGCTATGGCGGCATAGCAAAATCGTCATGCCGAACCCGCGGATTTCAATTTGCCTGCCCTGCGGGGAACCACTATTTCAGTACCCATGGAGCGTCGGTGGTGGCGAAACTGCCTTGCGACGGGAGGAGGAAAAGCATGGACATTCTCGATCATACGGGCTGCGAACTCGGCGAAGGCGCGTTCTGGCATCCCGAACGCGGTGAATTCTTCTGGTTCGATATCATGGGCCGCAAGCTTTATCGGCATGACGGGGAGAGTGTCGAAGCACGCGATCTGCCGATGCTGTTTTCCGCAGCCGGGTGGATCGACCGCGAGACTTTGGTTCTTTCCGGTGAAGAAGGTCTGTTTCGCTACAATCTCGTCACCAGCCTGCTAAGCCCGCTTTTCCTGATCGAAGCGGACGACGCTTCGACGCGCTCGAATGATGGTCGCGCCGATCCCTGGGGCGGCTTCTGGGCTTCCACGATGGGCCGTAAGGCCGAGCGCGGCGCGGGCTCGATTTACCGCTATTTTCGCGGCACCTTGCGCAAGTTGCACGAGGGCATCACCATTCCCAATGCCATCTGCTTTGATGCGGATCGCTCGCTCGGCTATTTCGCAGACTCTGCCCGCCAGAAGGTGTGGAAACAGGCGCTTGACAGCGAAACCGGCTGGCCGGTGGCGGCCCCCGAAATCTTCCTCGATCTCAAAGCCGACGGCCTTGTTCCCGACGGGGCGGTGACGGATGTGGAGGGCAATGTGTGGATCGCCCATTGGGGTGCCGGCATCGTTGCCTGTTACAATCCCGATGGCGAGCGCATCGGCAAGATCGCGGTGCCTGCGACACAGGCAAGCTGCCCGGCCTTCGGCGGCGCGGACCTTTCGACGCTTTACGTGACGACGGCGCAGGAGGGCATGGATGCTGCGGCGCTGGCTGCGGATGCCCATGCCGGCAAGACCTTCCATTACAAGGTCGAGGCGCGGGGCGTGCCCGCGCCTCGCTTCATCCCCTGAGGCCTTCTCAGTCGTAGAAGGCGTCCGTCACCTTTCGGCGCCCAAGCAGGAAGGCATCGGCGACATGGACGAGCGGCGAGGGGTCGAAATCCGACTGGCCGCTCGCAACCAGTTCCACGAAGCGGGCGTAGAGATTGCGATATTCGCGATCTTCCTCCGCCATTCGTTCCACGGCATCGATGGCAAGGCGGCTGCCGCCGAGCGAAAGCTTGAGCGTGCCGCCATCCGTTTCGACGGTGATATCCCAGGTTTGCGGGCCGGTCTGGCGGAAGTCGAATTCGGCGGCCACGGGAATGCCGCTATCCGTCGAGAAGGCAAGATCGGCGGCAATCGGCGAGGCGCAGTTTTCCGGAAATTCCAGTGTTGCCTCGGTCAGGTGCATCGGTTCGGGCAGGATGCGGGTGACGATGGACAGCGCATTGATGCCGGGGTCGAAGACGCCAAGGCCGCCCGGTTCCCAGATCCACTGCTGGCCGGGGTGCCAGTAGCGAACGTCTTCCTTCCACTCCACCTTGACCGAGCGGATCGTCTTGCCTGCCAGAAAGGCACGGGCGGGTTCGACACCGGCAGCCTCGCGCGAATGCCAGGTGGTGAAGATGGTGAGGCCCTTTTCCTTCGCCAGACGGCCGAGCGCCTCGACTTCCGCCACCGACATGCCCGGCGGTTTTTCCAGCATAAGATGCTTGCCGGCGAGAAGGGCAGCACGCGCTTGCGCGAACCGGCCCTGCGGTGGCGTGCACAGCGTCACGGCATCGATGGCGATATCGCTTGCCAGCAGCGCGTCGATATCGTGGAAATGCGGCAGGGTCTCAAGGCCCGCATGGCGGCTGGCGATGGCGACGAGTTCGACGCCTTCCGTGGCTTCAATGGCGGGCAGATGCTGGTCGCGCGCGATCTTGCCGAGGCCGACAAGGCCCAGTCGAATGGTCATGGATTCATCCTCCGGGGCGGGCCCTGGTGGCTGCCGCCCTCTCTCGTTTTCGCGGCACGATAACGGTGCGGCGCAAACGGCGTCAATCCATTCCATGTTTCGAAAAACATATTTTTTCAATATGATAATTCTGGTATGCCGGCGCACATTCTGGTTATGCGGCGAGCGTTTTCAGGTAATCGAAGACGAGTTTGAGGGAGAGGATCATCAGGGCGATCTGGATCAGCCGGAAGAACAGCCATTCGGGAATATAGCCGGTGATGCGGCGGCCGGCGAGGGCACCCAAAAGGGAGACCGGGGCAAGCCACAGAACCAGCGTCGTATCGAACTGCGAGAACTGGCCAAGCTGCCAGTAGGGAATGAGCTTGACGGCGTTGACGATGGCAAAGAGCACGGTAGTCGTGCCGGCGAATGTCAACTTGTCCAGTTGCTGCGGCAGCACATACATCTGGAAGGGTGGCGCCCCGGTGTGGGAGACGAAACTGGTAAAGCCGGTGATCGCACCCCAGAACAGGCCACGAGGCACATCGGCTTCGCGCACGGTGGTGCGAAACCGCGCGCCGAACCAGGCGTTGAGGCAAAAGACGATGCCGACCACACCGACGAGAAAGCCGATGAATTCCTGCGACAGCGAGGCCGAGAAATACCAGCCGATGGCCACGCCGACGATCGAGGCCGGTGTCAGAATCGCCAGATTGCGGGCTGAGAAATGGTGCCGGTAAAGGTAGAGCCCCACCATGTCGCTGACCACGAAGATGGGCAGCAGCAGCGCCGCCGCCAGCACCGGCGACATGACGATGGCGAGCAGCGGCACGGCCGCCGCGCCCACCGAAGGCAGGCCGCCCTTGGACAGGCCGACCAGAAAGGCCGCAATCATGGACAGGGTGATGATGAGAGGCGTGTGTTCGATCATGGTCCGGTCCATAAAGCATGTCGCACGGTCCTTGTGAAACCGCAAAAGCGCGGCGCATGCGTCTAATTGCGCATTGGACTTGCGGTCAAGGCTTGCGAATATGCCCGCATGGCGCGTTCCGGGAGGCATATGACGCGCCTGCCAACCCTTGATCCGAAATGGAAACCCGCTTGCCGACTGTCGAAACCTTTCTGGATAGCGTCCACCCCTATGACGGCCTTCCCCGCGCCGAATTCGACCGCGTGGTGCGCGCTCTCGTGCGCTGCGATCTGCCGGCGGGAAGCGTCATCTATCGCCACGGCGAACGGCTCGACGGTCTCTACCTCATTGTGGAGGGTAAGGTCGAAACGCGCAACGCCTCGGATGCGGTGATCTCCGAGCTTGCGTCGCGCGATCATTTCGGCGAGCGCGGGCTTCTCGCCGGTGGCGCGGCGGCCACCAGCGCCATCGCCCGGACGGACGCGGTTCTTCTGCTTCTTCCCGCCGATCTCTTTCATGATTTGATGCGCGACGAGCCGGTTTTTGCCCGTTTCTTCGGACGCCCCGTTGTCACGGTGGAACGCCCCACTGACATGACCACCCGCAAGGTCAGTGATCTCATGTCGAAGCCGCCGCTCTCCTGCAAGCCGGGGGACACGGTGCGCCGGGCCGCCGAAATCATGCGTGACCGCAAGGTGTCCTGCCTCGGCGTGGTGGATGCTGAGCGCTTCGTCGGCATTTTGACCGTGCGCGATCTCGCGGCCCGCGTGATAGCCGCCGGGGTGAACCCGGAAGTGACACCCGTTTCCGCCGTCATGACTGCCGATCCTGTCAGCCTGCATGGGGAGGATCTCGGTTCGGACATCCTGCACCTGATGCTGGAACGCGGCATCGGCCATCTGCCGGTGGTGGAGGGGGAGCGCCTTGTCGGCATGATCACCCAGACCGATCTGACCCGCTTTCAGGCGGTGTCATCGGCTCTCATCATCCGTGACATTGCCGGCGCCGAGCGGATCGAAGACCTACAACAGGCGACAGCGCGTATTCCGCAGCTTCTCGTGCAGCTTGTCGGTGCGCATAACCCGCATGAAGTCGTGACCCGGCTGATTACCGATATCGCCGATGCCGTGACCCGGCGGTTGATTGCCATGGCAGAGGCAGGCCTCGGGCCACCGCCCGTGCCCTATCTGTGGCTTGCCTGCGGCAGCCAGGGCCGGCAGGAGCAGACCGGCGTCAGTGATCAGGACAATTGTCTCATTATCGACAACGCATTCGATGTGGCGCACGGCCCGTGGTTTGAAAATCTAGCCCGCTTCGTCAGCGATGGCCTTCATGCCTGCGGCTATGTCTATTGCCCGGGCGACATGATGGCCACCAATCCTCGCTGGCGCCAGCCGGTTCGGGTATGGCGGCAGTATTTCCTCGACTGGATCATGAAGCCGGACCCGACCGCGCAGATGCTCGCCAGCGTCATGTTCGATCTCAGGCCGATTGCGGGCGATCCCTTGCTTTTTGCCGGTCTTCAGGCGGAAACGCTGGCGATTGCCGGCAACAGCCCCTTTTTCGTCGCCCATATGGTCGGCAATGCGCTGAAGCATGTGCCGCCGCTTGGGCTGTTGCGGGGTTTGGCGACGCTGAAGAGCGGCGAACATCGCAACCAGATCGACATGAAGATGAGCGGTGTCGTTCCGGTGGTCGATCTCGCTCGCGTCTATGCGCTGGTGAAGCAGTTGACACCCGTCAACACGCGGGCGCGTCTGGTGGCTGCAGGTGACGCAGAGGCGATTTCGCAGACCGAGGCCCGCGATCTGATTGCGGCCTATGATCTCATTGCCGAAGACCGGCTGCGCCATCAGGCCGCTTTGGTGAAGGCTGGTCATCGGCCGGACAATTACCTGACACCCTATGATCTTGGCGAGTTCGAACGTTCGCAGCTTCGCGATGCCTTTGTCGTCGTCCGCACCATGCAATCGTCGCTCGCCCATCGCGGCGCGTTGCCGCTCTGAAGGAGTGCTGTCCGTGAAACTGAGCCTGCGCATCCGCATTCTGCTCTTCTTCGCCGCCATCGCTCTCGGCGTCATCGCCATGATCGCGCTCGGTTTGGGGCTGGCTCGTGGACTGATCGACGATCCCGCCGTTTTCGATGCTTTCATTCAGGGCGCCATTCTGGTCGTGGCTGGCGTCTGTGTGCTGGTGGGTGCTGTCGCCTATCTGTTCGATGCCCATGTCGCCCGTCCCATCGAGGCCATCGCGTCGGCCATGCGGGCGCGCGTCCATGCCGATGTGGCGAAAGCCATGAACCCGCAACAGGCGCGTTATCTCGGTGATCTCGCCGCCGCCGCTTGCGCCACCACGGCGCAGCTTGCGGAAGGGCGCGGTGCGTTGGCTGAAAGCATCGCGCGGGAAACGATGCGGCTTTCCGCTGACAAGAACCGACTGGAACATCTGCTGGCGGATGTGCCGCCCGCCGTTCTGCTCTGCACCGGGCGCCACCGGTTAGTGTTCTATAATGGTGTCGCGCAGCGTCTGCTGGTCGATTCCAAACAGCCGGTCTGTCTGGACCGGAGCCTGTTCGATTATCTGGATGACGGCGCGGTGCGCAGCGCCCACCGTCAGCTTCTGGAGGCCGGTTCACCGGAGGCGGTCGTGGAGTTCGTCTGCTCACCGCTGACGAGTACGCGGCGCTTCTCTGGTCGGATGCGCCTTGCCGCCGACAATGGCGGGGCAGAGGGCGCCTATGTCATGACGCTGCGCGACATGACCGCCGAACTCACGGCGTTTGCCCGGCGCGATGCGCTGCTGGAAGAAGTCTTTGCGCGCACTCGTGCCGCCGCCCTGCCGGGCGGGCTGGAGGATGTGAATGCCATTCTCGATGAGTTGGAAGCCAAATATGAAAAGCTGCATGCCGATGACGATACGGCCTTTGCCACACGGCTGAAGCCGGGTGATATTCTGCCGGCCGGACGGCAGGAACCGCTGCACTCCGTCGTCTATGATTTCGATCTGCTCACCCGTTCGCATCCTGACAAGATTACCAAGGCGCATCTCGATGAACTGGCCTATGTGGTGTTCGATACCGAAACCACCGGTCTGCTGCCGGATCAGGGGGATGAGGTCGTGCAGATCGCGGCAGTCCGCATCATCGCGGGCAAGCGGGTGCGCGGGGAAACCTTCGATCTGCTGGTCAATCCCGGTCGCGCCATTCCTCCGGGCTCCACCGCCATCCATGGCGTGACCGATGACATGGTGGCCGGTGCACCGCGTATTCTCGAAGCGGTCGAGCGTTTCCACCGCTTTGCCGAAGGTGCCGTGCTGGTGGCCCATAACGCACCGTTCGATATGGAATTCCTTTACCGGCGAGAGAAGCAGATCGGCAAATCCTTCGTGAACCCTGTGTTGGACACCGTTTCCCTGTCGGCAGTTGTCTTCGGGCCGTGGGAAGAGCATTCGCTGGATGCGCTGACCGAACGGCTCGGCGTCGATCTACCGGAAGATCTGCGCCACACCGCCCTTGGCGATGCCGTGGCGACGGCGGAGGTCTTTCTCAAACTCAAGACCATTCTGGCTGGCAAGGGGCTGGTGCGGTTCGAGGATGTGCTGACGGAAGTGCGCCGTCATGGCCGGCTGGTGAAGGATCTGAACACCAAAGTGGCTGTCTGAGGTTCACGGCACCTGCTTCGCGTGAATGTGCGGATGGCGGTGGGAGTGAACGTGGTCATGGATTTCCGCCGGCTTCAGCCGTCGATCCGCGAGGACGAGGGCACGGGTGGCGATTTCAGCGACGAAGCGGTCATCGTGCGAAACAAGGATGATTGCGCCGGAAAAGGCGAGAAGGGCGGCGCGTAGTCTCGCGCCGTTTTCCGCATCGACGCCGTTGGTTGGCTCATCCAGAAGCAACACATCCGGACGCATCGCAAGCAGTCCCGCAAGGCAGACCAGCCTTTTTTCCCCGCCGGAAAGACGGTGGGTAAAGCGTTCGGCAAGATGGGCAATGCCGAGGCTTTCCAATGTTTGAGAGGCGATGAGACGGGCATCGGCTTCAGAAGCGCCGGTGTTGAGCGGGCCGAACGCGACGTCCTCGATTACGCTCGGGCAAAAAAGCTGGTCGTCGCTTTCCTGAAACAGAAAGCCGATGCGTGGGCGCTTGGCGCGAAAATCGCGCTCGCGCCGACAAGGCTCACCAAACAGGATGACATCGCCGGCATCGGGCTTTTCCAGCCCGACAATGCTGCGCAGCAGCGTGGTCTTGCCCGCGCCGTTCGCGCCGACAATAGCCAGCCTTTCGCGCTCGCCAAGGCGCAGGTCAATGCTGTCGAGGATGGGGGTTCCATCCCGGCTGACGCTCAGGTTTTGCAGGCGAAGCGGCTCGGTCATGCCTTGTCCCATAACAGGAGAAGGGCAGTCGCGCCAATCATAGCCGCAGTGACCGCCCAATCAGCGGCGGAGGGACCGGCAAGCGCCGTGCGTGGAAAGCGTCCGGTGTAACCGCGCAGCCGCATGGCTTCTTCCACACGGTCTGCCCGCTCCAGCGCCCTGACGATCAGCATGCCCATGAGATTGCCGTAGCTGCGCCAGGTGTGTCGGTTGGAGCACGGATGAAAGGCCCGGGCCCGCATGGCATCCTGCAGCCGGGAAAATTCAGCGCGGATGACGCCGAACTGGCGGGTCACGGCCACGAACAGGCGCACCAGAGATTCGGGCATGTGCAGGGCGCGTAAGGCGTTGCCGAGATGCAACGGATCGGTGGCGGCGAAAAGAAGCGCCAGCAACAGGACCGAAGCCGTAACCTTGGCGGCCAGTGTCGCCGCCCGCGATACGCCCTCGATGCTTGCTGTGAGCGGGCCAAGGGTGAGGAGCGGCGTACCGGGCATGGTGAAAGGCAGCGTGACGAAGAGCAGGATCAGGAAGCCTTCGAGATGCAGAAGCCGTTTCCACGGAAAGGACTGGCGGCTTCCCGTATGCAGAAGGAGCGCGGCGACCATGGCAGCGCATGCCGGCGCGAAGCCGTTGACGGCTGTCAGCAACGCTGGAAGAACAAAGGCGAGGCAGAGGCGAAGGCGCAGATCCCCGGGGATCGTCATGATTTTCGCCCGCGCGCCCAGAGTGCCATGCCGGCCAGCCCCAGAATGAGGAAGATGCCCGACATGATATCGGTGAAGCGCATGCGCGCATCCATGGCTTCGATACGCTCCAGCAAAGGCGCGACCTGACGTTCGACGGCGGCCTCAACCTGTTGCGCTGTGGCGCCCGCAGCGGGCGCCCGGCTGGTTTCGGTTGCCGGTGGTGTCGCTGTGCCGGGCTTGCTTGCGGCCACCGGTCCGAAACGCTCCGGCACGAGGGTTGCTGTGGCAATGTGCCCCTCTCCGGTATCGACGGTAATCGTGATGGCGGCGGTGACAGCGGTCGGGGCGGCGAAACTGTAGTTGCCGTTGGCATCCGTCCTGCCGGCAACGAGCGTCGCATCGCCCATCTTCGCCACCCAGGTCGCGTTGGCGGGGCGGCCACCACCGATGAAGAAGGCATAGCCGGAGATTTGGGCGTCATCGACTTTTGCGAAGACCCTGAGGCTATGGGCGGCGGCGGGACCGGCCATGACGAGCGAAAGCAGGATGACAAGAATACGGACCATGGATTGTTACTCCGTCGCTGCAACGCTGTGGGGATGAAGTGCCTGTGGCTGCACCCGCGCCAGAAAGGCGACGATTGTCGCGGTCACAGCGGCCTCCGCGATGGCGAGAGGAAGGTAGGTCAGCAGCAGAATGCGGGCAACGGGCGTGAAATCCGATGACGCAAGCCACAGCGACAGCGCCACCATGCCGCCGGTTGCGAAGGTGCATAAGGCCGCGCCCGCGCCCGCGAGTGTTCCGGCACGAAGGGGCGAGGATGCCCGCCGGACAATCGGTCCGAGAACAAGGCCGACCAGCGCGCCGGGCAGGGCGATGTTGACGGTATTGACGCCGAGCGTTGTCAGTCCGCCGAAGCCGAAGAGAACAGCCTGCAGGATGAGTGCCACCAGCACGGCGGGAAAGACGCCCGGCCCGAGAATGATGCCCATAAGCCCTGCCAGCAGCAGGTGCACGCTGGAAGGGCCGACTGGGACCGAAATCAGTGATGCCCCGAAGAAGACGGCGGAGAGGATGGCGATCCGGGGAATGGCGCGGTCGTCGATCTGTCTCAGCGCCAGCCCCACCCCGATGGCCGCCACGGCTGCGCCGCCGACGAGGACGGGGAGCGTCAGGATGCCATCGGGAATATGGGCCATCGGCTTATTGCCCCATCGACTTGGCGTTGACCCAGATCAGCGCGCCTTCCTCGACCGGAACGTCCTTGCCATCAGGCGATTTCATGGGCTTATCGGCTTCGAGAAGAGCGGCGAAGCCCCACCAGCCGGCGGTCGGTATGGCATAGTGGAAGGTGCCATTGGCATCGGCCTTGATGACCTGGGTGATGTAAGCGTCGTTCGGCGCCTTGATGCCCTTGTCGTTGATGAACTCGACCTCCACTTCGGCGAAGGGAACCGGTTGGCCAGCCTTGGTAACGACGCCAGAGAAGAGGTTGCCCGCCCACAGTGCCGTCGGTTGCGTCAAGGGCTGAATTTCGACGGGTAACCCCACCATTGCGTCCCAGCCTTCGCCGGAGGCATAACTATCGACCACGACCTTGGCGTAGTGGACGATGTACTTGCCCTCGGACGGCTCCCAATAGGGTTGCGGCGTGACGTGGAAGATCGCCGCACCCGGCTCGGGCAGATCCTGGGAGAACTTCCAGGTGGTCACGCCCTCTTTCGGCACTTCGACTAGTTTTCCTGCAAGATCGGTATTCTTGCCACCGGCAAAGACGCCTACGGAGACAGGGCGTTTCATGTCCATGACCGGGCCGCCCTCAAAGGGATGGGTGAAGACGAGATCCAGATTGACCGTGCCACCTTCCGGGAGAACATCCGCCGAAGGGATGATTTCCTGAAAATGAGCAAAGGCGGGCACGGCGAAGATGCCGAACAGGGTGGCGGCCAACAGGGGACGAATCAGCGGACGAGAAAACAAGAAACCCTCCGGGCGTCGTAGGACGTATTGGATTTTTATCATACGGATTGTGCGTGGCAACCGCGGGAGCGGTCGATGCGCAAAACCTAGCAGCAAGATGCGTATGATGAAATCAAAAAACGTCATACTCTCTACGTCAAATGACGTAGGCCGCCGGCAAGTCCTGCTTGTCAGTGATCGTGGTCGTCGTGGTGGTGATGCGAATGGGCGTGGGGAGCGTGATGTCCGTCCGCGCCGTCGAGTGGCATGATGTGCAGCTTGCCATAACGGACGCCGCGCTGGCTGGTGACGCTGTCGGCGAACTTGCGCAGATTCCCGGCGGTGCCAGAAAGGATGGAAACCTCCAGGCAATTATCGTGGTTCACATGCACATGCGTCGTGGCGATGGACAGGGCGTGATGGGCGTGGTGATTGTCGGTCAGCCGGATCGGCAGGTCGCGGATGCCGTGGTCGTAGACATAGGTCAGCGTTCCGAAGCAGGGTTCGTCGCTGTCAACCTGTTCTGCCGGGTCGATGGCGTCCCTCGCCAGTGCCTCGCGTGCCATATCGCGGAAAATCTCGGAACGGCTCTTGTAGCCGCGTTTCTGGCTGAGTGCGTCGATCTCTCTCAGGAGGTCGTCATCGACCGTGATGGTAATGCGTTCCATGTTCCGTCTCAATCGTGTGAGCCTGCCGGATGTATGGGGGAGGATAGACGGTCTTGCGTTCGGCGGGAAGGAGCCGGTCGCTACGGGACTGTTCCTCCCCAGCTAAATACATCCGAGGCGTGCGCCAAAACCTGACGAATGAAAAATTCTTTCGGAAGTCCAGATACTTCGCAGCTTGCAGCAAATAACATACCTTAGGGTATTGACTGGCCGTAAGCCATATGGTGTTCTCCTCCTCAAGAATGGGAGGGAGAACCATGACTTCGGGAGTTCTGATGAACTGGCGGCGCAGTGCGCCCGTCGGCAGCCTTGTTGACGTCTTCGAGCAGGGCGCTGCTTCGCATCCGGGACGATTGTTCATATCCGACAAGCATCTGCGCCTGAGCTGGGGCGATGTTTTGGGCGCTCTGCGCGGCTTTTCTGCTGAGTATGGCGAGCGCATCCATGGCCGTGATGTTGCAATGTTCATGAGCAATGGTTCCTATTTCCTTATAACATACCTTGCGGTATTGTATTCGGGTGGTCGTCCCGCCTTGTTCAACGCCGCCATGCCGCGCAAGTCGGGTCAGAAGCTGATGGAAGCGCTCGCACCGGAAGCGATCTTTGCGGATCACTTCCTGGAGTTCGATCCCGCCGCCGTCATCGTCACGGCCGATAGGGTCCGCCAGTGGATTGCCGGGGATGGCGGTGCGCCGTCGCGTTGCGGGCGCGACGATGAACCCGCCACCTACTTCTATTCCGGCGGCACCACGGGCACGCCGAAGCGCATTCTCTACACGCATCGCAAGATCGTTTCCGCCGGCGAGCGGATGCAGTGGGGCTGGCCGCTGATGCCGGCGGATGTTTTTTTGCCGATTGCCCCGTTCAGCCATATCTATGGCTTTCTCGCGGGCATCTGTCTGCCGCTGCAATGCGGCGGCTCGTCCATCGTGCCGGAGCGGTTTCATCCGGCGGATGTGCTCGACCTTATCGAGCGCGAGCGGGTCACGGTGCTCGGCGGCGGACCGCCGGCAGTCTATCAGGCGCTGATGGCCGATCCGGATCTTGCCACGCGTGATCTGTCCTCGCTTCGGGTCTGTCCGGGTGGCGGTGCTGCCTTTCCGCTGGAAGTCCATCGCCGCTGGCAAGCTTTGACGGGTCTGAAGATCCACGAAGGCTATGGCATGACCGAGGTCGCACCGATTGCGGTTAACACCGAAGAGAAGGGCCATCGTCCGGGCACGGTCGGCAAGCCGGTGCCTGATACAGATATCGACATTGTCGATATCGAAACCGGAACGCGCTCGCTGTCGCGTGGTGAGGCAGGCGAAATCCGTGTGCGCGGTCCGCATACCATGCCCGGCTATTGCAGCAACCCGGAAGAAACCGCGCTCGTCCTGCGCGATGGCTGGGTGCATACCGGCGATATCGGCGTGATCGATGAGGAGGGCTTCCTGACGATCACCGACCGCAAGAAGGATGTGATCATCCACAAGGGCTTCAACGTGTTTCCCCGCGAAGTGGAGGAGGCGGTGATTTCACATCCCGCCGTCGCGGGTGTGTGCGTTGTCGGAGCACCGGATGAGCGGTCTGGTGAAATCGTCGTGGCCTTTGTGGCGCTTGGCAAGGGAGCAGACGTGACGCCGGAGGAAATTTGCCAGAGCTGCAAGCAATATCTCGTCGGCTACAAGTTGCCGGGCCGCATCGAATTTCTCGAGGCCTTGCCGCTGACACCCGCCGGCAAGGTGGACCGCATGGCGCTGAGGGAGCGCGCCCGTGCGGATGTTCGCGAGATTGAAAACGTCTGATTGTTCAAGGGAGGAGAACACGCATGACCTTTTATGGAATGAACCGCCGTTCGTTGCTGAAATCCACGCTGGCCGGCGCACTGGCCGTTGCTGCCACCACCCTGCCGGCGCACGCCGAGCAGGTGACGCTGAACTATAACCAGTGGTTCCCGAACGGCCACTGGAGCCAGGCGCAGGGGCTGCACAAGTGGTTCGAGGAGATCGCCAAGGTCACGGAAGGTCGCGTCACCGTGCAGGCATCCGCCAAGCCGCTGGCACCGCCGAACCGTAACTATCAGGCCGTCATCGATGGCGTTGCCGATGTCGCCTGGGGTCCGCACGGCTATACGCCGGGCGTGTTCCCGCTGACGGAAGTTGCCGAACTGCCCTTTATCACCAAGGATGCCGGCAAGTCCTCCATTGCCTTCTGGCGTCTATGGAAGAAGCACATCGAACCGACCGGCATGCAGTCCGATGTCGTGACGCTCGGCATGCATGTCACCGCCGGCGGTAATATCTCCATGCGCGACAAGCCGGTGACAACGCTTGCCGAAATGAAAGGCAAGAAGCTGCGTGTACCGACCCCGGTCGTCGGGCGTGTGTTGCAGGCCAACGGCGTGGTGCCGGTTTCCGGCTCGCTTACCGAATTGCGGGAAATGCTTTCGCGCGGCATCGTCGATGGCACGGTTATCTCCGACGAACTGGTCACGGGCTTCAAGGTCGACCAGGAAGTTCATGGTGTCACGCACATACCTGGCGGTATCTTTTCCAACACGGCCTTCATCATCATGAACAAGGCCAAGTGGAACCAGATCGCGCCCAAGGATCAGGAAGCCATTCTGGCGATTTCCGGCGAAGCACTCAGCCACCGCATGGGCGCGCTCTGGCAGGAGAACGACCTCGCGGCGCGTGAGGCCTTCAAGAAGCGCCTCGGCGCCAATTATGTCGAAGCCGACGCGGCCTTCCTTGCCGAACTCGACAAGGCGTTTTCCGGTGAGCTGGACGCGTGGAAGAAGATCGCTACCGCCAAGGGTGTCGATGCCGAAGCCGCGATTGCCTATTACAACAGCGAAATTGCGGGGCTTGGTCAATGAGTTCGGGGCGTTCGCTCATCGAAGCGATCCAGAAGCCGTTCGGCTGGCTGACCCAGACGGCGCTGGTCGCGATGGTGGTCATCACCGCTGCGGATGTGATCGGGCGGGTGGTGTTCGGCACTCCCCTCGGTGTCGCCTATGAACTGATTGGCCTTCTGCTTGGTGCCGCCGTTTATGGCGGGCTCGTGCGCATGAACTGGGAGCGCGATCATATCCGTATCGATCTGATCGAGAACCAGCTCGCGCAGTTCCCGCGTTTTGATGTGCTGCGCGACAAGATGGTGTGGCTCCTGGAACTCGTGTTCTTCGCGCTTCTGACCGTTTTCATGGGCCGACAGGCGCTCGCCATGCAGCGCTGGCAGGAAACGTTCCTGTTCCTGCCGCTGGAAAAGTGGGTGCCGCTGGCGCTCTACACCGGCTTTGCGGCCATCGCCACGGTGGCGACCTTCGTCGCCATCATCCCATCCCTGAAGTACAAGGCGAGGAAGCCGGAATGATCCTGACGATCGCTCTCATTGTCCTGATGGTGCTTCTTTTCATGCGCGTGCCGATTGCGGTTGCCACGGGGCTGGTCGGCATCGTCGGTCTCGCCGCCTTCCAGGGCTGGACGGCCGCCTTCTCGCAGATCGGCATTGTCGCATCTGAAACCGTCCTGACCTATGAATTCGCGGTTATTCCGCTGTTCATCGTCATGGGCGCCTTCATTGCCCATTCCGGCATTGCCGAGGAAATGTTCCGTGCCTGTTATGCACTGGTCGGCCACTGGCGCGGCGGGCTGGCCCTTTCAACCGTCGTGGCTTGCGGTGGCTTCTCGGCGGTCGCTGGCTCTTCCATGGCGACGGCGGCCACCATGTCGCGCATCGCCTATCCGCAGATGAAGCGCTATGGCTATGACGAGAAACTGGCGACCGGCTGCATTGCCGCTGGCGGCACGCTCGGCATTATGATCCCGCCATCCATCGCCATGGTGTTCTACGGCATCATGACGGAAACGGATATCGGCGCGCTGTTCATGGCGGGCGTCGTGCCCGGCATTATCGGCATGTTCCTTTACACGCTTGCGGTCGCCTGGACCGTGCTGCGCGATCCGAAGGCAGGGCCTGCGGGCAAGCCGATGACATGGCCGGAACGCGTCAAGGCTCTGACGGGCGTGTGGTCCGTCGTGCTTCTCTTTGGCATCGTCATGGGCGGCATTTACGGCGGCCTGTTCTCGCCGACGGAAAGTGCGGGCATCGGCGCCTTCGGCGCGTTGCTGATCGCTGCCATGCGCGGGCGCATCAACGCCAAGATGATGAAGAGCGCGCTGGCCGACAGCATCACCACCACTGTGTCGCTGATGATGATCCTGATCGGCAGCTTCCTCTTCGCCAATCTGGTGAACGTTGCTCGCCTGCCGCAGGATCTGGTCGCCTTCATCGAAGCGCTGAACGTTCCGCCGCTCATGATCATCTTCATCATCATCGGCATCTATGTGGTGCTGGGCTGCGTGCTGGAAAGCATTTCCATGATGCTGCTGACGGTGCCGGTCTTCTTCCCGCTCATCAACTCGCTCGGTTACGACCCGATCTGGTTCGGCGTGCTGGTGGTGGTGGTGGTTGAAATCAGCCTGATCACGCCGCCGGTGGGGCTCAATGTCTTTGTGCTCAATGCCGTGTTGCGGGAGGTTTCGGTCGCCCAGATCTTTCGCGGCGTGGTGCCCTTCATCATGGCGGATGTGGTGCGGGTGCTGCTCGTCGTCTTCGTGCCCGCCATATCGCTCGCCTTGCCGAACATGCTGAAATAGGAGGCTTCCTTGTCTGAACGTCAAATGCAAACCCTGACGATTACCGCCGCCGATCACCGCACCAACGTGCATCGCGCCGGTGCCGGAAAACCCGTCGCGCTGCTGCATGGCTCGGGTGCCGGGGTCTCGGCCTGGGCGAACTGGCGCAAGGTCATCGCGCCGCTTTCAGCTAAGTTCGATGTCATCGCCCCGGATATCGCCGGGTTCGGCGCCACCGAACTGAAGCCTGACACGCAGTACAACATCATGCTGTGGGTGGAGCATTTCGTTGCCATTCTCGATGAACTGGGCATCGAGAAGATCTCCGTCGTCGGCAATTCCTTCGGCGGGGCGCTCGGCCTGATGACGGCCATCAACCATCCGGAACGGATCGACCGGCTGGTGCTGCTCGGCACGCCCTGCGGTCACTTTCCGCTGACGGACGGGCTGAAGGCGCAGGGCGAATTCGACGGCTCGATGGAATCGATGCGGCGGGCGATCAGCTTCTTCCCCTACAATCCGGATTTCATCACCGAAGACCTCATTCAGGCCCGCTTCGAGGCGGCCACCCGTCCCGGCGCGCTCGAGGCCTTCCGCAAGCTGATGCCGCCGCCAACCGGCGAGAACCCCATCGTGCGTGGCATTCCCGAAAAGCTCCTGCGCAAGGTGACGGCCCGTACCCTCATCCTGCACGGTCGCGAGGATCGTGTGGTGCCCTATGAGCGCGCGCTCGACATGCATCAATGGCTCGAAAATTCCGATCTGCACAGTTTTGGCAAGTGCGGCCACTGGGTGCAGATCGAACGCGAGCCTGAATTCCTGAAGCTTGTGACCGATTTTCTGGGAGACTGACCATGAGCCGCAACACGCTGGAAAAGGTTCTCTACGACCTCTCCACCTCCGGGGCGAACAAGAAGATGTTCGCCGCCGAACCCGAAAAATTCCTGGGCCGCTACCAGTTGAGCGAGGCCGAAAAGGCGCTCGTGCTCGACTACCGCGTCCGCGAACTCGCCGATCTCGGCGTCAACACCATGCTGACCTGGGGGTTCTGGCTGCAGGCCGGGAAATCCAACCGGGATTATCTGAAAATCATGAAGCGCGAGGAGGCGTAATATGGCTCGTATCGTCGGGGGCTTCGTCGCCCCGCACAACCCCGTCATGTACTTCAACCCGCAGGGCGCGAGCCAAGAGGAGTCCGATCTCTGCTATGGCGCCTATGCCGCCATGGCCGAGCGCATCAAGGAACTGGAGGCCGACGCCGCAATCGTCATTGGTTGTGATCACTACATACTCTTTGGTACTGAATGCCTGCCGCCCTACGTGATTTCGACGGGCGAAATCGAAGGGCCTGTGGATCAGCTTCCGGGCCTCAAGCGCAAGCCGTTGAAAAGCCATGCCGCGCTCGGCGAACATATTGCTCGCGTTGGCTGGGAAACCGGCTTCGACTGGACGGTGGGCCGCGCGCTCAACGTCGATCATTCGGTTGCCGTTCCCCATCACCTGATGATCGAGCCAACTGGCAAGGACATTCCGATCGTTGCCGTCATGCTGGCCTGTGGCGTTGACCCCTATCTGCCGATGAGCCGCGCCTGGGCGCTTGGCGAACACATAGCAGCCGCAGTCGAAAGCTTCCCCGGCAACGAGCGTATCGTGGTGATCGGCTCCGGCGGTATTTCCCACCATGTGGGCGATGAGCGTATGGGCGAGGTCAACCCGGACTTCGACCGGAAGGTTCTCGACATCGTCACCCGTGGCGACAAGGCGGCGATGCTTGCCCTGACCGATGAGGAAATCCTGCGCGACGGCGGCAATGGCGCCATGGAAATCCGCACATACGCCTGCGCCATGGCGGCGACGAAGGCGGCCGGCGGCCGCACGATTGCCTACGCCCCGGTGCCGGGCTGGGTCACGGGCATGGGCTTCGCCGAACTGGAGGTCGCGGCATGATGATTGAACTGTGCGAAAGCGCAACGATCGGTGAGGGTGAGATTATCCGCGTCACGGTGCCGGATTTTCCGGCGATCGCCGTCGCCCGGCACGAGGGGGCACTTTTCGTGTTCCCCGACCGCTGTCCCCATGCCGATGAGTCGCTCGCCGAGGGTTGGCTCGAAGATGGTCGCGTCGTGTGCGGCGTCCATTTTGCGGAATTCGAACTCGGTACGGGTGAGGTGGTGAACCGTCCAGTCGGTTGCCCGAACCTGTCATTCTTCAAATGCGAGGACCGGGATGGGAAGGTCTTCGCCACGCTCAAGGAAGGAGCCTGAGATGTGCGAAGGAAGTGAATGCAAGGGGGCAGCAAAGGGCCGCCCGGACATGAAGCCGGTTTATCCGAAGGCCGGAAGCTATCCCGAATTCGCGACGCTGGTGAACCGCGACAACGCGCAGGTGGACCGCCGCGTCTTCGTGGATGAGGCCGTCTATCAGGCAGAGTTGCGCCAGATATTCGCCCGCGCCTGGCTGTTTCTGGCGCATGAAAGCCAGATCCCGAACCCTGGCGATTTCATTCGCACCTCGATGGGTGAGGATGACGTGATCGTCGTGCGCCAGCGCGACCGCTCGGTGAAGGCGTTTCTGAATTCCTGCCCGCATCGCGGCAACCGCGTCTGCATGGTGGATGCCGGCACGAAGGCACGCGGCTTCATCTGCAATTATCACGGCTGGTCGTTCGGCATTGACGGCGGCCTGCGCGGCACGGATGGCAAAGTCTACGAAAAGGACGAGCATTTCGAAAAAGCGCAGATCACGCTGACGCCGGTCGCCCAGATCGACAGCTACAAGGGCCTGATCTTCGCGACCTTCGATCCCGATGCGCCGTCGCTGGCTGATTTTCTCGGCCCCTTCACCTTCTATCTCGACATCATGCTCGACAATGACGAGGGCGGCACTGAATTCATCGGCGGGGCCATCAAGTCGGAAATCGACTGTAACTGGAAATTCCCGGCGGAAAATTTCGTCGGCGACATTCTTCACGCCTTCTGGACGCACCAATCCGGCGCGCAGGCGATCCTTGGCGGTGGCGTCGATCTCGGCAAGCGCTATGATGAACTGGCCTTCCAGGCCTCGGTTTATGGGCACGGCATCGAAACCAATCTCGACAAGGTGGGCAACACCCGAACGCTCGGCTATCCCGAACTGGTGGACTACACCTTCGATCTCGTGGAGAAGGCCAAGGACCGCCTGGGTGATGTTCGCTCGCGCGCCATTGGCGCGGTGTCGTCCTGCACCGTTTTCCCGAACTTCTCCTTCCTGCCGGGCCAGAATACCTTCCGCGTCTGGCATCCGCGCGGACCGGGCAAGATTGAACTGGTGGTGTGGACGTTGGTCAACAAGAACGCCCCCGACCATATCAAGGAGATGTACCGCAAGGGCGTGATGATGACGTTTTCGCCGGGCGGTGTGTTTGAAATGGACGATGGCGAGAACTGGGAATATTCGACCCGCGTCAACCAGGGCTTCGTCACGCGCCAGCAGCCGCTGCATTATGCGCTTGGCATGGGGTCCGTCGATCTCGACCGCGACCTGCCGGGTCATATTCACAAGGGTTCGCTCAACGATGCCAATCAGCGGATGTTCTACACCCGCTGGGCCGAGTTCATGCAACACGACAACTGGACCGACCTTCAGAACGGCGAAACCGCGCCGCCTGAAAAGTCTGTCAAGGTCGCTGCGGAGTAATCGACATGCTTCAGATTCTCGACATTGCCAAACCCTTCGGCGACCTCGACCGTCCGGTCGATGCGGAAACCGAACGTGCCGTCACCCGCTGGCTTTACACGGAAGCACGTCTTCTGGATGCGGAACGCTATCAGGAATGGCTGGACCGGCTCATCGATCCGGAAATCCATTACTGGATGCCGGACATGGAAACACGCCGTCGTGACGATCCGCGCGGCACCTTCTGCTATGGCGAGGCGGCTTATTTCGACGACACCCACAAGGAACTCACCATCCGGGTGCGCCGCTATAACGAACCCTCCGCCTGGGCCGATAACCCGGCGACGCGCCATGCGCACCTCATCTCCAACATCGAGGTGAATGAAACCGACGTGCCCGGCCTTCTCGCCGTGCATTCGGCCTTCACCAATGTACGCAACCGCAACGAGGCCGATCAGGACATTATCCACGGTCGCCGGGAGGATGTGCTGCGGGTGGTCGAGGGCGGGTTCCGGCTGGTGCGCCGCCGCGTCTTCATCGTGCAGAACGTGCTTCTGTCCAAAAACCTGAACACTTTCTTCTGAGGCTCGACATGGCTGGACGTCTGGAAGGATACGCCGCGCTCGTCACCGGCGGCGGCAAGGGGATTGGCCGTGCTGTCGTGGACCGGTTCATCGCCGAAGGCGCGCGGGTCGGCGTTCTGGTGCGCTCGCAAGGGGATGCCACGCTTCTGCGGGATGCCCATGGCGATGCCGTGCATGCCGTCGTCGGCGATGTGCGAAGCTGGGAGGATAATCGCCGCGCCGTTGCCGAGACAGTCGAGCGTTTCGGTAAGCTCGATACGCTGGTGCCGAATGCCGGGGTCTATGACTTCTCCGACAGGTTCGAGACGATTGCCGGTGAGGACATCGAGAAACGTTACCGCGAGATTTTCGACGTCAACGTGCTCGGTTATCTGCTGGCGGCCCGCGCCGGGCTGGAGGCTTTGAGGGCGTCGCAGGGATCGATCATCTTCACGCTATCCTCCTCGTCCTTCTACACGGGCGGCGGCGGCACGCTCTATGTCAGCTCCAAGCACGGACTGGTCGGAACCGTTCGCCAGCTTGCTTACGAACTGGCCCCGGATATCCGCGTCAATGCCGTGGCGCCGGGCGGCACCCGTACCAGCCTCGGTGGCCCCGCCGGTGACGGCCGGGCTCTGGATGCCATTGCCGGTTTCGAGGACATGGTGGCCCGCAATGTGCCGCTCGGTTTCCTGTCGGAACCGGAAGATCATGCAAGCGCCTATGTGTTTCTCGCCGCCCGCGCCGAGAGCCGGTTCATCACCGCGGAAATCATCCGTTGTGATGGGGGGATCGAAGTGCGCGGACGTCGCCACAAGCCGAAGGAGACGGCATGAACGCGCGTATGAAAATCGAAGCGTTGAAAGACAGGCTTCGCCTTCCCGTCATCGCTGCACCGATGTTTCTGGTGTCCGGACCGGACATGGTGATCGCGGCGGCGCGGGCCGGCATTCTCGGGGCCTTTCCCGGCCCCAACGGGCGTAGCATCGCCGACCTCCGGCAATGGTTCGAGGCGATCCATGCGGCGCTTGGGCCGGAAGGCCTGCCATTTGCCTTCAACATGATTACCCATACGAGCTATGGCCGCTTCGATGAGGAACTGGCGCTGGTTTGCGAATTCAAGCCGGAGATCGTCGTGACCGCGTTGGGCGGGCCGCATCCGGTGACAGATGCCGTCCATGCCTATGGTGGCCTCGTCTTCGCCGATGTGAACAGTCCGGCCTATGCTCGCAAGGCTATCGAGAAGGGCGCGGACGGTCTTGTTCTCGTCTGCTCGGGGGCAGGTGGCCATACCGGACAGTATGCCATGCTGCCTTTCCTCGATGAAGTTCGTCAGTTCTTCGACGGGCCGCTTGCGGTCGGTGGCGGCATTTCCACCGGGCAGGCCATCCTTGCCGTCGAAACGCTGGGCGCGGATTTCGCCTATATCGGTACCCGCTTCCTGGCGGCTGAGGAAACGCTGATTTCCGACGACTACCGGCAGATGACCATCGACAGCCGCATGGAAGACATCGTGCCCTCGCGGGCCATTACCGGTGCGCTCGGCAACTGGATGCGCGCTTCGCTGGAAGCTTCCGGTTTTTCTGCTGACGATCTGAAGGCCGAGGCGAAGATCGACTTTTCCGGTGACATGCACTCCGGCGCAAAGGCCTGGAAGACGGTGTGGAGTGCCGGCCAGGGCGTCGGCCAGATCGCGAAGGTCGAGCCGCTCGGCCAGATCGTCAGCCGCCTTGCCGCCGAATATGCCGCCGCCAGACGTCGCCGTCTGGAGCGTGCAATAGCCCCTTCTGAACGTCTGGAGAAAACCGCATGAGCCTTGAAACCATTGCCGCAACGCTGCGTCAGGCGGAAGCCGAAAGCCTCGCCATCGCCCCGATCCGTGACCGGATCGCCACGGCTGAAGAGGCCTATGCGGTGCAGGAAATCAACACCGGGCTTCGTCTCGCCGCCGGTGGACGGCTCGTTGGCCGCAAAATCGGCCTGACGAACCCTGCGGTGCAGAAACAGCTTGGTGTCGATCAACCGGATTACGGCATGCTGTTTGCCGATATGGACCTCGGCCACGGTGCCGAGCTGCCGTGGAACGCGGGTGCGCAGTGGAAAGCGGAGGCGGAACTGGCCTTCGTGATGGGCCGCGGACTGCCCGCTCCCGACACGACCATGGCGGAAGCCATGCGCGCCGTCGAATATGTCGTGCCAGCCATCGAGATCGTCGGCTCGCGCATTGCCAACTGGGACATTCGGTTCGTGGACACTGTGGCCGACAATGCCTCCTCCGCCTTCTTCACGCTCGGTCCGTCAGCCCGTCGTCTGGTGGATGCCGACCTCCTGGATTGCCGGATGCAGATGCACCGGGGCGAGGAACTGGTGAGCCAGGGCTCTGGCCGCGCCTGTCTCGGTTCGCCGCTCAATGCTCTGGTCTGGCTTGCCCGGATCATGGCCGCCGCCGGGCGTCCGCTCCTGGAGGGCGATGTGGTGCTCTCCGGCGCGCTCGGGCCGATGGTCGCGGCTACGCCGGGCGCTGCCTTTACCGCAAAAATCGAAGGTTTCGGTGAAACCGCCATCCGTTTCGGAGAATAAGCGATGCAGAAGATCAAATGCGCCATCATCGGTTCGGGCAATATCGGCACGGATCTGATGATCAAGATCATGCGTATGTCGAAAGTGCTGGAAATGGGTGTCCTGGTCGGCATTGACCCGAAGTCCGACGGGCTGGCGCGTGCTGCCCGCATGGGCATCGCCACCACCCATGAAGGCATCGACGGGCTGGTGAAAATGCCTGAATACAAGGATGTCCGCATCGTGTTCGATGCGACATCGGCCGGAGCCCACAAGCACAACAACGAAATCCTTCAGAAGGACGGCAAGCAGGTGATCGACCTGACGCCGGCGGCGATCGGTCCCTACACGATCCCGCCCGTCAATCTCGACGCTAATCTGGATGCGATGAACGTCAATATGGTGACCTGCGGCGGGCAGGCGACCATTCCGATGGTCGCTGCAGTCAACCGCGTCGCGCCGGTCTATTACGGTGAAATCGTTGCCTCGATCTCCTCGAAATCGGCGGGGCCGGGTACGCGCGCCAATATCGACGAGTTCACGGAAACAACGGCTGCGGCCATCGAGCAGGTGGGCGGCGCCCGCCGCGGCAAAGCGATCATCATCCTGAACCCGGCGGAACCGCCGATGATCATGCGCGATACCGTTTATTGTCTCTGCGCCGAGGCCAATCCGGACGACATCCGCAAATCCATCGCCGATATGGCGAAGGAAGTGCAGAGCTACGTGCCCGGTTACCGGTTGAAGCAGGAGGTGCAGTTCGAACATATCGGTTCGAACGCGCCGCTGCACATTCCCGAAATGGGCGGCGATTTCACCGGGTTGAAGGTGACGATCTTCCTCGAGGTGGAGGGTGCGGCCCACTACTTGCCCGCCTATGCCGGTAATCTCGACATCATGACGTCTGCGGCGATGAAGACCGCCGAGCGTCTCGTCGTCAAACGCAACTGGGTCGCGGAGGCCGCTTGAGATGAAGAAGATCTATATTCAGGACGTGACCCTGCGCGATGGCATGCACGCCGTTCGCCATCAATACGATCTCGGTCACGTCCGCGCCATTGCTGAGGCGCTGGACGAGGCCGGCGTCGATGCCATCGAGGTGGCCCATGGCGACGGTCTCATGGGGTCGACCTTCAACTACGGTTTCGGCCGCCATACGGATGAGGCGTGGATTTCCGAAGCCGCCAAGGTGGTGAAGCGCGCCAGGCTGACGACGCTGCTTCTGCCCGGTATCGGCACGATCCACGATCTGAAGCGGGCCCGCGACATGGGGGTCAGATCGGTGCGTATCGCCACCCATTGCACGGAGGCGGATGTTTCCGCCCAGCACATCGCGGCGGCCAAGGAGATGGGGCTCGATGTCTCCGGCTTCCTGATGATGTCGCATATGAACACGCCGGAAAAGCTGGCTGAACAGGCCAAGCTGATGGAAAGCTATGGTGCCGATTGCGTCTATTGCACCGATTCCGGTGGCCGTCTGACTATGGCGGATGTAGCGGCCCGTTTCGACGCCTATGACAAGGCGTTGAAGCCCGGCACCCAGCGCGGCGCGCATATGCACGAGAACCTGTCGCTGTCTGTCGCCAATTCGGTGGTTGCCGTTGAGCACGGGGCTTCGCGCGTCGATGCCTCGCTGGCAGGCATGGGCGCCGGCGCCGGCAATTGCCCGCTCGAAACCTTCATCGCGGTCGCCAATCTCTATGGCTGGGAACATGGCTGCGACGTGTTCAAGCTTCAGGATGCGGCAGAGGAACTGGTGCGCCCGCTTCAGGACCGCCCGGTACGGGTGGACCGGGAAACCATGACGCTCGGCTATGCCGGTGTCTATTCCAGCTTCCTGCGTCATGCCGAGCGCGCGGCCTCCACGTATGGTCTCGACACGCGCGAAATCCTGCTGGAACTCGGCAAGCGTGGCATGGTGGGCGGTCAGGAAGACATGATCGTCGATGTGGCGCTGGATATGGTCCGCAAGAAGGAAGAGGCTGCGGCATGACGACCGCGGGCGCTTCCTCAGTGCTCGGTCGGGGCGGTGGCGGGGTCGGATTTTGCCTTCATCTCGCCGCTGGCCATGGCAAGCGCCTTCTCGATGAACTCGTCCGGGGGCATGACCTCCAGCGAGCCGTGAAGAATGGAATCGCCCATGATCAGGCAATAGGCGAGGTAGGCCCGTTTGCGGGCCTCCTCGGGTGCGTAACCCATGTCGCGGAAAAGCTTGCTGATGTAGTCGAAGCGGATTTCATCCACCTCGATCACGGCCTTGCGGGGCATTTCCACGCGCCGCGCCCAGTCGCGGATCGAGTTCTCGATATGGGCGAAGGCGGGCGAACTCTTGCGACGGGGAAGCGAGAGCAAGCTTTTCAGCCGCTCGCGCGGGTCAACCCCGGAAATGGAAATGGAGCGGATGACGTTCAGCGTCATGCTCTTGCGCCAATGGCTGAGCATCGCGCCGAGCAGGTCGCTGCGGGTCTTGAAGTGCCAGTAGAAACTGCCCTTCGTGACCCCAAGCCTGGCGCAGAGTGCGTCGATCTTGATGCCCCGGACGTTCTCGTTCACGAGAATCTGCAAGGCCGCCTGAATCCAGTCCTGTTCGTTCAGGGGACTTTCCTTGTGCCGCTGGGTGGGGCGGCGCTTGGCGGGTTCATTCTCCATCGGGGATCGGGAATCTCCATTTCTAACGACAATACTTTAGGGCACTGAAGCCGGGATATGAAGAGGGCGGAGCAATGAAAAAGGTGGTCATCATCGGTGCGGGCCAGGCGGGTGCGGCAGCGCTCCTGAAATTGCGGGAACTGGGCTTTGAAGGCCAGATCACCCTTCTCGGCGAAGAGGCGCATCCGCCCTATGAGCGCCCGGAACTCTCCAAGGGTTATGCGCTTGGCAAGGTTGGTTTCGACCGGCTGGTGATGCTTGCGCCTGAACAGGCCACAAATCTCGGCGCGACGATGCTTCTGGGTGAAGCAGCGCGGCAGATCGACCGGAAGTCCCGTCGCGTCGAGACCGGTTCGGCAAGCCACGACTACGACGCCCTCATTCTGGCCACCGGCGGGCGGCCTCGCCGTCTGCCGCTGCCGCCGGTGCTTGCGGCACGAAGCCACGCGGTGCGCAGTCGCGAGGATGCCGACCGGCTGGGTGAGGCGCTGAATGGGGCCGCTTCCGTCGTCATCATCGGCGGCGGCTGGCTCGGCACGGAAGCCGCAATCACGGCGCGGGCAAGCGGAGCGCAGGTCGATCTCATCGAAACGGCGCCGCGTCTTTGCGCTCGTGTTGCGCCCGTCTGGCTGTCGGGCGAACTGGCCCGCATTCAGGAGGAGGCGGGCGTGACCCTTCATCTTGGCAGCGTGCCGCAATTTGGCGAGGATGGCACGATTACCGTCGGCGAGACCGTGCTGAAACCTGATGTCGTGATCGAGGCGATCGGCATGTCGGCGAATGACCGGCTGGCTGTGGACGCTGGCATCGCCTGCAGCGACGGTATCCATGTGGATGGCGACGGGCGCACCGATGATCCCGCCATTTTCGCCATCGGCGATTGCGCCCGCTACCGGCATCTGGGCGGTTTGCGCCGGGAAAGCTGGCAGAACGCCAACCAGTCGGCGGAAGATGCAGCGCGTGCCATACTCGGCCTGCCGCATCGGGCGGGTGAGCCGGACTGGTTCTGGTCGCACCAGAGCGATGTCAACGTGCAGATGCTCGGTCAGTGCCCGGACAACGCCCTTCAGATCGAACGGCGCGGCCCGCGCGGCGGGGTGAGCCGTCTCTTCGTGGAAGCGAACCGCCTTCTCGGCTGTGTCGCGCTCAACAACCCGCGTGACATTGCCGAGGGACGGCGCGTCATCCAGTCCGGGCAGACGCTGGACACCGCGCGGGTTGCGGATGGGGCTGTAGCGCTTTCCCGCTGCGTCATCGATCCCCGTGAGGCCGTGACGGTTTCAGCGGAGGGTTGAAGCGTTCATTCGATCAGGATGGCGCGGAAGTCGTTGACATTCGTGCCGGTCGGACCGGTGATGAACAGATCGCCAATAGCGCCAAGGCCGGTATGGCTGTCGTGACCGGCCAGCAGCGTACGGCCATCGAAGCCCGCATCGCGCAGCCGCTGGGCAGTGCCGCCATCGGCAAAGGCGCCGGCATTATCCTCCGTGCCATCGATGCCGTCGGTATCGGCGGCCAGCAGCGTGACGGGCAGTCCCTCCGTCGCCAGCGCGAAGGCCAGCGCGAATTCGCCGTTGCGCCCGCCCTTGCCACCCTTGCCGGAAAGAGTGACCGTTGTTTCTCCACCCGAAAGCAGAAGGCAGGGCCGGGCGAAGGGTTGGTTGCGGGTGGCAATTTCGCGGGCGATGGCGGCATGTGCCAACGCAATATCGCGCGCTTCACCCTCCATGCTGTCGGACAGGATGTGGGTGGGTAGACCATGGGCACTGGCAAAGTCCGCCGCCGCTTGTAGCGAACGGCCTGCCGAAGCGATGACGTGGTGTTCATGGCGTGCGAAGACGCCGTCGTCAGGTGATGGCGCATCGGCCTGCGGCGAGCGCAGATGGGCCATCATGGCATCCGAGAGCGGCAGACGGTAGCGCGCGATGATGTCGAGCGCCTCCTGCCGGGTAGAACGGTCGGGAACGGTAGGGCCGGAGGCGACCTGAGCAGGATTGTCGCCGGGAATGTCCGATACGATCAGACTGACGACGCGGGCCTTCGTCAGTGCTGCGAAACGTCCGCCCTTGAGTGTCGAGAGATGTTTGCGCACGACATTCATGGCGGAGATCGGGGCACCCGAGGCCAGCAGAATTTCGTTGATGCGGATTTCATCGGCCAGCGTCAGGCCCTCCGGCGGCGCCGGCAGAAGCGCCGAGCCGCCGCCGCAAATGAGCGCGATGACGAGATCGTCTTCGCCCAGATCGCGGATCAGCTCCACGAGGTGCCGTCCGGCGGCAAGGCCAGCTTCATCGGGCACGGGATGGGCCGCTTCCAGCACCTTGATGGTGCGGGTGGCGCAGCCATAGCCATAGCGGGTGACGACCGCGCCTGAGAGTTGCCCCGGCCACAGGCTTTCCAGCGCTGCCGCCATTTGCGCTGCGCCCTTGCCGGCCCCGATGACCACGGTCTTTCCGCGTTGCGGCGGGGCGGGCAGGAACGGGCGGATGGCTTCCAGCGAATCGGCGGCCTTCACGGCTACTCGAAACAGGTCTTCCAGAAGTGCGCGCGCCACGATGTTTCCTCCCCGGTGGTTTTGAACGTGAAGTTTATACGACATTCCTGTGGATTTCCCACGCCGGAGCCGCCATTTCTGGCATTTGTCAACGGCACACGGTTTCGTCATCCCGTGGCATCCGGCTTCGGGCGTGACTTGCTGCAACAAGCCGCGTAAACTCTTTTGGAGAAGCGTTCATGGACTGCGTTGCCGCTTCCTTTCAATCATAAGCGACGATTGCCGCATAATGCGGGAGCTTGCCTTTTTGGCGTTCCGGTTATGCTGTTTGGAGAGGATGGAGTATGCCGGGAATCGATGAAGCATGGGTTCGCCAGCGCGCCCACGAAATCTGGGTTGCTGAGGGAATGCCGGAAGGCAAGGATTTCGACCATTGGTGCGCGGCAACGGAAGAATTCCGCGCGAGGCCGGTCAAGAAGACGGCTGCCCGCAAGGCTGCACCCAAGACGGACGCCGCTGAAAAGCCCGCGGCCCAGCCGGCCAAGAAGGCGAGTGGCAAGGCGGCAGCCGTGAACGAGGCCCCCCTTGCCGATGTCCCAGCCAAAAAGAAGGCCCCGGCAGTGAAGAAACCGAAGGCCTGAGCCTTTCGGCCTTTTCAGAGCCAGCCGAGCAGCTTCCACCAGAGATAATCGATCGGGGTGAGCGCCACGAGTGTGATCGCCGCGAGCGGGAGTGTGACCTTGACGATGTGGCCAAGCTTTTCACCGGAAAGCTGCATGGCCACCACCAGCGGCCCTACCTGATAGGGAAACAGTACGGTGGAAAAGCCGATGACCTGTGTCATCAGCACGGTTTCGAGGTCAAAACCCGTTTGCGTGGCCAGATCCTGTGCCATCGGTGTCAGCACAGCCGGCACGCCGGGCACGGTCGCCAGAAGGCCGGTGGTGAAAGACATGAAGGTCAGCGAGAAGAAATTCATCGCATCCCGCCCCGGTTCCAGCGGCAGAACGCTTTCCAGCCAGTGACCGGCCAGTGCGCCCAGCCCTGACGTGTTGACGACTGCGCCGAGTGCCAGCGCACCGGCCACGAACAGAACCGTGCCGAAATCGGCGGAGGCCTTGAAAACCGGCGGCGGCACGACGCCGATCTTCGGCAGAAGCAGCACAACGGCGGCGGCAAGGCCGATCCAGGCGGGGTTGATGCCGTGCAGTTTGTCGGTGGCCCACAACGCCAGCGTAATGAGCAGGATGATAGTGACGCGCCGCGCCATGCCGGGTTTGGGAACGGACTTGGCCTCCTTCGGGCTGGAGGCGGTGCTGGCAGCAAGCGGTTCGCCGACCTTTGCCAGGAAGAGTTTCACCACCAGAGCAACGACGGCAGCCGATTTGAGGATGCCGAGAACGGGATAATGCAGCATCAGATAATCGAGATAGCCGAAGCGCGTGCCATAGATCGTTTCCGCTGCGCCCGACAGAACCATGTTTGGAATGTTTGAGGGCAGGATGGCGAAGCTGGGCATGTTGCAGGCAATGGCGAGCGTGACCGCAATGCCGATACGCCCGTTCGAGCCGGGGCCGAAGCCGACCCGCTCGGCCAGCGCTATGCCGATGGGCACCAGCGCCACTGCGCGGCCGACAGAAGACGGCATCAGGAAGCCGAGCAACATCGCCACCAGCGTCAACCCGCCGACCAATCGCAGATAACTGCCGGTGAGGGCGGGTGCGATGGCAGCAGCCATGCGGTCGCCGAGGCCGGACAGGTTGATGGCGCTGCCAATGACAAAGCCTGAAATGATGAGCCACACCGCCGCCGAGGCGAAGCCGGAGAAAACGAGTTCCGGTTTGGCGAGGTGAAGAATGAGGGTCACGGCGAAGAAAATCATCGCGGCGAGATAATTCGGCACAGCAGAGGTTGCCCATAGCGTGAGCGTGACGAGCACGATGCCGAGCGTCGCGGCCTGGGAGCGGTCGAGCGGCGCGGGCACGAAAGCCGCCAGCGCCAGTGCAAAAAATATGGCAGCGGCCACTGCAGCCGGCTTGAAGGTCAGTTTTGCAGGCAAGGATTCCTCCCGTTCTTGATCTTTGGCAGGACCCTAGCGTAAATCGCAAAACTGCGTTAGATCGTCATCATGACAATAGATGTCGATGAAGCGCCATTTTTCGAGCCGAGCGACACGGCCTTCGTGATCGATGCCACACGCCCGGTTCTGGCCCATGCCCGTCTGGTGAGAGCCGGGCGGGCGGTTCATCCCCACAGTCATCCGCGCGGGCAGTTGCTCTGGGCCTATGACGGCGTCCTCAGGGTCTCGAGCGGTGAGAATGTCTGGATCGTGCCGCCGACTCATGCGGTCTGGATACCGGGCGGAACGCTGCACAATCTGGTAACGGAAACCGACGCGCATATTCGTAATCTCCACGTTGATCCCTCCTGTTTCGCCGGGCTTGCGGGGCTGGGTGCGGACGAATGTTCCGTGCGGGTGATGACGCCGCTGATGAAGGCGCTGGTTCTGAAACTGTGCGCAAGCGATGCTGACGGACCGTTCGATGCACGGTTGATGCGGCTGAGTGCCGTCATCCTTGATGAGATGGCCATTCTGGAAGAGGCGCCGCTCTCGCTTCCGGGCGGCAGCGATCCCCGGCTCGTGCGCCTCACCCGCTATCTGGGCACGCGGCCAGACGACCCGCGGCTGCTGGGTGAGTTGGCGGGGATGGCGGGGGCCAGTCCGCGTACTCTGGAGCGGCTTTTCCGCAAGGAAACAGGCCTGACTTTCAAGCAATGGCGCAGCCGTCTGCGCCTGCTTTCGGCTATCGAGCGGCTGAACCGCGGGCAGAGCAGCACCGAAATCGCCCATTCGCTTGGCTATGCCAGTCCGAGCGCCTTCGTCGCTGCCTTCCGGGCGCATTTCGGCCGGGCGCCGCAGAGCTATCTCGAAGGTTGAGAGAATCCTTTGTGTCGAGGCATCGCGCTCTTGCGGTGCGGCATCATTTCGGTTGAAATAGCGACTTCTATTTGCAGGGCGTGCCCGCTTTCGCCACCGTCCTGTACCAGCCCGACGAAAATGGAGCCTTGGTTATGCGTCTGTCCCGCACGTTTGTTTCTCTTGTCTTTGCCGCCGCTGCCGGCCTTGCCGCTGCCGGAAGTGCCTCCGCCCAGACCGTGCTGAACATGGCCAACTGGCTGCCGCCGTCCCACCCGCTGATGACGTCGGTGATGATCCCCTATGCGGAAGCCGTGAAGAAGGCGACCGAAGGCCGGGTGACGATCAACGTTCTGCCGGCACCGCTCGGACCGCCCGCCGCGCATTTCGATTTTGCCGTTAACGGCGTCGCCGATATCACCTACGGCGTGCAGGGCTATAATCCCGGCCGCTTCAAGACCACGAACCTGACCGAACTGCCCTTCCTTGGCGACAGTGCGGAGTTTAATTCCGTCGGCTACTGGCGCGTGTTCGACAAGACGCTGCGCAAGGCCGGTGAGTATGACAACGTTAAGGTTCTCGGCGTCTTCACCCACGGTCCGGGCGAAATCTTTACCAAGGGTATCGATCTCTCCAGCACCGAGGTTATCAAGGGTAAGAAGATCCGCGTTGGCGGCGGTATCGTGGCTGATCTCGTCAAGGCGCTGGGCGGCGTGCCAGTCGAAGGCCCGTCTTCCAAGACCTACGAAATCATGTCGAGCGGCGTAGCCGATGGCATAACCTTCCCGTTCGAGTCGGTCGCCTTCTTCAAGCTCATTCCCTTGCTCGACAGTGCCTTTCTCGTGCCGGGCGGCCTTTATAACACCTCGTTCTTCGTCGTCATGAACAAGGCCAAATGGAATGCGCTTTCGGATGCCGACAAGGCCGCCATCGATAGCGTTTCCGGTGAAGCACTTGCCCGGCTTGCCGGCAAGGCCTGGGATGCGGCGGATGCCGCCGGTAAGGCCGCGATGGATGGCAAGATCAAGATGGTCACGGCTTCGCCGGAACAGGTGAAGGCTATCGAGACTGGCTTGAAGGATATCGTTGCCGCCAAGCTTGCCGAAGTGAAGGCTGCCGGTATTGATGAAAAGGCAGCCTATGAGGAACTGAAGGCTGAAATCGCCAAGGCGGAAAAGGGCGAATGAGCGCCAAGGCTGAGGCCGGGCGCGGGCTGACGCTCGCGCACAAGGCGCTTTCTGCGATCTGCGGCGTCATGCTTCTTGCGATGATGCTTGTGACGCTGCTCGATGTTCTGGGCCGTTACATCCTCAACAGTCCGCTGCAGGGGGCGACGGAACTGACGGCCATTCTGCTCGTCTCGACCATCTTCGTCGGCCTGCCGGCGGTTTGTCTGGACGAGGAGAACGTGACGGTCGATCTGCTGGTCGATTACATGCCGGCCTGGATTCACCCGCTGCGTATCCGGTTCGTCCGTCTGGTCTCCGCCGGTGTTCTGGCGCTCGTCGCCTGGCGACTGGCAGTGCACGGCCAGTCGCTTGCGGCCTATGGCGAGACGACCGTCAGTCTCCACCTGCCGATTGCCCCGGTGGCCTGGATGACCTCGGCGCTGACGGCGGCGGCATCTGTCATTACCTTCTGGCACGGGCTTGCCCGTCGCCCCTTCTGATCTCCGGGATACCTGTCATGAGTTGGCCGATCGGGAGCCTTCTGTTTCTCGCCCTGATGTTCACGGGCATGCCCATCGCCTTTGCGATGACGCTGGTCGGTGTCATCGGCACCATGTCCATCATCGGCGTGCAGCCGGCGCTTTCGCTGGTCGGCCAGACCTTTTTCGACAATGGTCGCGAATACTCGCTTTCCGTGCTGCCGCTTTTCCTGATGATGGGCAATTTCGTGGTGCAATCAGGCATTGCGGGCGATCTCTACAAGGCGGCGCATGCTTGGCTGCGCCACCGCAAGGGCGGGCTTGCCATGGCGACCATCGTCGCCTGTGGCGGCTTTTCGTCGGTCTGTGGCTCGTCCATGGCCACCGCTGCGACCATGGCGAAGATCGCGCTGCCCTCGATGCGCGGCTATCGCTATCCCGACAGTCTGTCGACCGCCTCGATTGCGGCGGGCGGTACGCTCGGCATTCTCATTCCGCCCTCCGTCATCTTCGTTTTTTACGGCATCATGACCCAGCAGGATATCGGCAAGCTGTTCCTTGCCGGCATCGTGCCGGGCATCATCGGCGTTCTCGGCTATGCGCTGGCGGTCGTGATTTCCGTGCGTTACCGAAAACTTGATCTGCCGGTGGAAGACAAGCTGCCGCTGGTTGAACGGCTGAAGGCGACGCGCGGGGTCTCCGGTGCGCTGCTTCTCTTCGCCTTCGTCATGGGCGGCATCTATCTCGGCGTGTTCACCGCCACCGAATCCGCCGGCATGGGGGCAGCAGGCGCGCTGTTGCTGACCTTCCTCAAGGGCCGACTGAACTGGACGGAAACGTTCCGCACGCTTTACGAGACGGCCAAGAACACAGCGATGATGTTCTTCATCCTGTTCGGTGCGCTGACCTTTACCAACTACGTCAACCTTTCGGGCATGACGATGGATTTGCAGAACGCCCTGGCCGGCTTCTCGAACCCCATGGCGATCATTTTCGTCATTCTGGCCATCTATCTGGTGCTGGGCTGCCTGCTCGAAAGCCTGTCGATGATCACGCTGACCGTTCCGATCTTCTATCCGGTAGTGGCTGCCGCCGGTTTCGATCTCATCTGGTTCGGCGTTTTCGTCGTGGTCGTCACCGAAATCAGTTACATCACGCCGCCTGTCGGCATGAATGCCTTTGTGCTGCGCTCGGTGGTGAAGGATGTGAGCCTGAAAACCATCTTCTCCGGCCTTGTGCCCTTCGTCGCGATCGATTTCGTGCGCATCCTGCTGCTGATTGCTTTTCCAATCGTGGCGTTGTTCCTGCCCTCTCACATGTGAAGGTGAAGGGCTTGCGCCCCCCACTTGCCAATCAGGCCTTGCCGTAACCGCCGCCGGTCGGTGTTACCACCGTTACGGCCTCACCAGCCTTGAGGCTGGTCTGGGCGCAGCCGGGCAGAACCTCCACCGAACCATCAAGACGGCGCACTTCGGTGCGGCCCATTTCACCGGGTTCGCCGCCGGCAAGCCCATGCGGACGGATGGTGCGGTGGGAGGAGAGAATGGCACAATCCATATCCTCGCGGAAGCGGAGGGTGCGGGTGGTGCCGCCGCCGGAGCGGAACTTGCCCCTGCCGCCCGAACCGCGACGGATGTGGAAATCCTCCAGCACCACGGGAAAGCGGAACTCGAGGATTTCGGGGTCTGTCAGTCGCGAATTCGTCATGTGGACATGGACGCCATCCGCACCGTCGAAGCCTGTCCCGTCATTCAGGATTCCGGCTGCCGAACCCGAGCAGATCGTTTCGTAATACTGGTAGGTTTCGTTGCCGAAGGTGAGGTTGTTCATCGAACCCTGTGAGGCCGCGAGCGCCCCGAGAGCACCGAACAACGCGTTGGTGACGTGCTGGCTGGTCTCGACATTGCCGGCAACCACGGCCGCCGGATAGACTGGCTTCAGCATGCAGCCCTCGGGAATGACGATGTGGATGGGGCGCAGGCAGCCTGCATTCATCGGAATATCCTGCTCCACCATCACGCGGAAGACATAGAGTACGGCGGCGCGGGCCACCGGTTCCGGCGCGTTGAAGTTGTTGAGCTGCTGCGGACTGGTGCCGGTGAAATCGACCGTTGCCTCGCGGCGGTCGCGGTCGACGGTGATCTTCACTTCGATCGTTGAACCCTGATCCGTTTTGTACGTGAAGGCGCTGTCCGAAAGCCGGGCGATGACGCGGCGCACGCTTTCCTCGGCATTGTCCTGCACATGGCCCATATAGGCCTGCACGACATCCAAACCGAAATGGCTGACCATCTTGCGCAGCTCCTGCACGCCTCTGGTGTTGGCGGCAATCTGGGCCTTGAGATCGGCAATGTTCTGGGCTGGGTTGCGGGCTGGCCAGGCATGGTCGGTCAACATGGCTTCCAGTTCCCTTTCGCGGAACCGTCCCTGCTCGACCACGAGGAAGTTGTCGAACAGCACGCCTTCCTCATCCACGGTGGTCGCGAGCGGCGTCATGGAGCCCGGCGCCTTGCCGCCGATATCGGCATGGTGGCCGCGCGAGGCGACGTAGAACAGGATGTTTTTCAGCGCATCATCGAAGACCGGCGTCACTGCGGTAATATCCGGCAGGTGAGTGCCACCATTATAGGGCGCGTTGAGCGCGAAGACATCGCCGGGGCGGATGCGGCCTTCATTAAGGCGGATAATGGTTTCCACCGAACGGTCCATGGAACCGAGATGCACCGGCATGTGCGGGGCATTGGCGACAAGGGCGCCCGTGGCGTCGAAGACCGCGCAGGAAAAGTCCAGCCGCTCCTTGATGTTGACGGAATGGGCGGTGTTTTGCAGTGTCACGCCCATCTGTTCGGCAATCGACATGAAGAGGTTGTTGAACACTTCCAGCATCACCGGATCGGCATTTGTGCCGATGGCGGCGCGGCGCGACAGTACTTCGATACGCGTGAGCACGACGTGATTGCGGCTGTTGATCTTCGCCTGCCAGCCGGGTTCAACCACGATGGTCTGGTGCGGCTCGATGATAAGGGCAGGGCCTTTCACCAGCGCGCCGGGCGTCAGGCTGGCGCGACGATAGACCCCGGCCTCATGCCATGCGCCGCTGGAGAAAAAGCGCGTCTTGCTCTCGGCATTGGCGGGCCATGCCGCCGTTTCATCCTCCGGCTCGTGAATGCCGGCGCCACCGCCGATGGCCTCGACCTCAAGCGAATCCACGATGACCGGGCGGTTCTCGAAAATGAAACCGAACTGCTTGCGGTGAGCCTCCTCGAAGGCGGCAATCATCTCCGCTTCAGGGCCGAGTGGCACGGGAAGCGCGGTATCCGTGCCCTTGTAGTTGAGGTGCAGACGGCAAACAATGTGCGGATCGTCGACGCCCTGACCGGCGAGTTCTGCGCGCACCTCCGCTTTAAGACCCCCCAGTGCTTCGGTGATGGTGGCTGCGGCGGAGGAAAGTTCCTGCAGAACGGCATACTGGCGCACGGCGCGAACATCGGCGAGCCCCATGCCATAGGCCGAGAGAATGCCGGAAAAGGGGTGGGCGAGAACCGTTTTCATGCCGAGGCTGTCAGCGACGAGGCAGGCATGCTGCCCTCCGGCACCGCCGAAGCAGGTGAGGCAATAGTCGGTGATGTCATAGCCGCGCTGCACGGAAATCTTCTTGATGGCATTCGCCATGTTTTCGACGGCGATGGCAAGGAAGCCGTCGGCCACCTCTTCGGGCGAGCGCCCGTCGCCCACCTCAGCCGCGAGTGCGGCGAAGGATTCGCGCACAGCTTCGGCATCGAGCGGCTGGTCCTGCTCGGGGCCGAAAATGGCGGGGAAGAATTCGGGCTTCAGCTTGCCGACCATGACATTGGCATCGGTGACGGCGAGCGGCCCGCCCCGGCGGTAGGCCTTGGGGCCGGGATTGGCGCCTGCGGATTCCGGCCCGGCGCGGAAGCGGGCACCGTCATAGGTGAGGATGGAGCCGCCGCCGGCGGCCACGGTGTGGATCTTCATCATCGGCGCGCGCATGCGCACGCCTGCCACTTCCGTTTCGAAGGCGCGTTCCAGTTCGCCGTCATAATGGGAGACGTCGGTGGAGGTGCCGCCCATGTCGAAACCGATCATCCTGTCGAAGCCGGCAAGCCTTGTGGTTTCCACCGCGCCGACCACCCCGCCGGCGGGGCCGGAAAGGATGGCATCCTTGCCCTGGAAGAGATTGGCGGCCGTCAGTCCACCAGAAGACTGCATGAACATCAGGCGCGGACCGTCTTCACCCGAAAGGCCGAGTTCGGATGCCACCTGATCGACATAGCGGCGCAGGACCGGCGAGAGGTAGGCATCGACGACGGCGGTATCGCCACGCCCGACCAACTTGATGAGCGGCGACACTTCATGCGAGACGGAAACCTGCGTGAAGCCGATACGCCCGGCAATCTCTGCAGCCTGCTTCTCATGCGCCGGGAAGCGATAGGCATGCATGAAAACAATGGCGACGGCACGCGTTCCAGCCTGGAATTCTGCCAGAAGGGCGGCTTCAAGCGCCGCGCTGTCGAGCTCCTTTTCCACCGTGCCATCGGCCAGAACACGCTCGTCGGCCTCGATCACCGATGCGTAGAGCAGTTCCGGTTTGACGATCTTTTTGGCGAAAATGTCGGGGCGGGCCTGATAACCGATATCGAGCGCATCGCGAAAGCCGCGGGTGGTCACGAGTGCCACACGTTCTCCCTTGCGCTCCAGAAGCGCATTGGTGGCAACGGTCGTGCCCATCTTCACCGCGCCGATCCGGTCTGCCGGTACCGGATCGTTCTTGCCGATCCCCAGGAGATCGCGAATGCCCTGCACGGCGGGATCACGATAGGCTTCCGGGTTTTCGGACAACAATTTGTGGGCGACGAGCGAGCCATCCGGCCGGCGGGCGACGATATCCGTGAAAGTGCCGCCGCGATCGATCCAGAAATCCCAAAGCCCGCTCATTGCCAGTCTCCTCAAAAAAGCCATTGCGCAAAGAAAACATTTTGTCGATAAATCGTCAACGTATTATGGTTGATGCAATCGAACCCGGAGGGATTGCGCATGAGCGGCAAGGGGCAGGACTTCGCGCCCGTAGTGGCATCGGGTCATCTGGCCAGCGGCGAACTGCCGGGGCTTTCGGAAATCGAGTTCGGCCTCATCATGCTGAACCACGCCTTCAATCGCTGGATCGTGCGCTGCATGGCGGCCGCTGGCGTGCCAGATTTGTCGCCGGTTGATATTCTCGTGCTGCACAACATCAAGAGCCGGAACCGACCGAAGACCATTGCCGACATCTGCCTTATCCTCAACATCGAGGACACGCATGTCGTGACCTATGCTGTTAAGAAGCTGGAGCGGTTGAAGCTGGTGCATTCCGGCAAGCGCGGCAAGGAAAAGCTCGTATCCATCGCACCTGCCGGTGAGGCAGCCTGTGCGCGTTACTTCGAAATTCGCGAGGCGCTGCTGGTGCAGTCCGTGCTGGGGGCGGAAGTCTCCGGCGAAAGCTTTTCGGCCATGGCCGGCAAGCTACGTGCCCTTTCCGGTCATTACGATCAGGCAGCCCGTTCGGCGGCGTCGATGTGAACTTCCCAGTTTCAAACCATTCCGAAGGACCATGCCCATGCCCATTGATCCCTGTATTATTCCGCCTGCCGATGCCGCCGCCCGCCGGGCGATAAAACCCGTCGTCGTCTATCCGAACGGTACTTTGCCCGCACCGGACCTTGCGGTTCTGGAGCGGGCGCGGGCCACGATGGAAAAGATCGATGAAGTGATCGTTCCACCACGCGAGGGGGGCACATTCCGCGCGCCGAAAGGCCATTTCATCCGCATTGTCAGTGTAGACGGGCCGCAGGTGGGGGATCTCAACCTGTGGAACGCCAACGATCTGACGGAGCGCTTTTTCAGCGGCAAGACGCGGGCACTGCATGCCACCCATGTTTCGACCGGCGACCGGCTGTGGAGTTCGCTGCCGAGCCTTCGCCCGATGGCGACGATCAGCCATGATACGCTTGGCTGGTACGGGTTCGATGCCGATGGCGGCGGTGTTCACGACGTGATCGGCACGCGTTGCGATCCCTATACCAACCGGCTGTTGTCCGGTGGCGATTACCACCATTGCTGCCATTCGAACCTGTGCCGGGCGCTTGGCAAGGCGGAGGGTATTTCAATGCGTGAGGCTGAACCTTTCGTGCACGACGTTCTCAACGTCTTCATGTGCACCGGTTTCACGGCGGACACGAAGCAGTATTTCATGAAGGCGAGCCCGGTGCGGCCCGGCGATTATCTCGAACTGTTCGCAGAGATCGATCTGTTGGGCGCTCTTTCGGCATGCCCTGGCGGCGACTGCAGCGCCGAGCATTCCAGCGATGCCGCAGCCTGCTACCCGCTGAAAGTGGAAATCTACCGGCCCGACATTGCATTGCTGGCCGACTGGCCCTTCCCGGAACCGAACGGCTATCGGGGCATCGCCGAGGGGCTTTGACGTCTCAGTCGCGGGTGCCACCGATGCGGTGAACATCGTGAACGATGCAGTCCTGCGGCCCAAGGCTGCAGGCCATCTCGAATGCATCGACCAGATCATTCTGGCCGCGAATGGCAAGCGCCACGCGGTCATCCTGACAGGGACCAAGCGTCAGATGCAGGTCGAGGCGGGCGGCGCGGTGGCGCGCGAAGCCGACAAAGCTGTCGCTGCGGATGGAACCCTCGAACACGAACTGCACGGCTTCGTTGGTGCGCATGGGGTGTCTCCTGAATTTCGGCGGTCTGGCGGGAAAGAATGCTGGGCGGCCTGCTTAATTTTGCGGCCTTGCCTCAATGGTCGGCAGAATAGGGACAGGTTTCGGAAAAATTCAAGTAGATTCTTCGCTGCATTGCAGGAAATGGGCGGCCCGGTTCTTGCATCGGCAGACTGTCATGAACACAGCGCCCGCATCCATCATCGGTTACGCCTTCGGCGGCATGCTCTATCCGGCCGGCGGCTATTACGGTCCGCTGGAAACGGCTTATGCCACGCTGATCGTGTTGCACGAGGGGGCGGCCGAGGTCGAGATCGATGGCGAACGCTATCGGCTGACGTCGGGACAGGCAGGGTTCTTCTTCAGTCTCCGGTCGTTCGGCATCCACTATCTTCACGGCACGGCGTCGCAGGTTTCGTGGTGTGAGATGCCGCTGCCGGGCGGCAAACGCCCGCTGGCGCTGACAGGACTTCCGCATGTGGCGGTAGCGTCTGTTTCGGAGCGTGCCGAAAGCCTGATGCGGATCGGGATCGACCTCGGTTTCGGCGAAGCGACGTTGACCAATCACCTGCGCATCGCGCTTGGCGAGGCTCTTTATGCGGTGGTGGCGCTGGATGCGGGTTTCGGCGAGGAAGTCGCGCTTTCCGCGCCTGTCCTGAAGGCCCGCAGCCATGCGGAGCGGTGTTATGCCGGCCCCTGCGATCTTTCCGAATTGGCCGCTGCCGCCGGGGTAACGCCCGAATATCTGGTCACGGCCTTCCGCCGGCAGCTTGGAACCACGCCCATGCGCTTTGTCTGGGAGTTGCGCACACGCAAGGCCATCGACCTCGTGCAGCGCTCCCATCTCGGCCTTGCCGAGATTGCGGAGCAATGCGGGTACAAATCGCCTTATCACCTTTCCCGTGCCATCAAGGAACTGAGCGGTCACTCGCCACGCGCTTTGCGCAAAGCGCGAGGCTTTTTACAATCGACACTGGAATCCGGGTTGACTGAGGATGTGCAATTTTAGGCAAATTTCTGAAATAGACGATCAAAAAATAGACAAACGAAAATTTTCTCTTCGCTCTGAAATTAAAAAGCATTGATTTCGTTAAATGCGGATTCGCAAAACTGCCTGCGGGAAAGGCAGGTTAATTTTAGATATGTTTTTCCGATTACTGAGCATTCCGCCAGTTTTGATTTTTGCCTAGTCTGATCCCGCAAAGAGCTGTGTAACCACGGCGTAACGGGTTGAAAAATCATGTTTCTGGCGACCGACAATTCACGGGTGGCGTCACCGCTGCCGCGTCACTGCACGTTCAGGGAAAGCGACTGGCGGGTTCTGGCCGGTTTCTGGCACCCGGTTGCCTTCGTGCATGAAGTGATGGCGGACAAGCCCTTTGCCGCCCGGCTTCTGGATGTCGATCTGGTACTATACCGGTCCGGTGATGGCATCACGGTCGCGCGCGATCTCTGTCCCCATCGCGGCACGCGTCTGTCGCGCGGCTTGATGAAGAATGGCGAAATCCTCTGTCCCATGCACGGGCTTTCCTTCAATGGTGAGGGGCGTTGCACCCGCATTCCCTCCGTTGCCGATCCGAATGCGCCGATCCCGCCGAAGCTGAAGCTTCAAACGCTGATGAGTGAGGAACGTTACGGGCTCGTCTGGGTCTGCCTGTCCGGTGAACCGATCTGGCCGTTACCGGTCTGGCCCGGTATCGGCAATCCCGAACTCAAGAACCTTTACATGCCCGTTGATACGTGGATGGCGGCGGCAAGCCGGCATGTCGAGAATTTCAACGATATCGCCCATTTCCCGTGGGTGCACACCGAAAGCTTTGGCGGCGACACGGACTGGGCGGCGCCGCATTACGAGGTGACGCATACGGATTACGGTCTGTCCTTCTGGATTCCCTATCTGGAAGGTGGCAACCGCTTCCCGGATGGCGTTCAGGCCGAGCGACGTCAGGTGACCTATCGCTACGAACTCACCTTTCCCTTCTCCACCATCATCCTCGTGGAGCCGCAGGATTCGTCGTTCGTCCATTATTTCGCCGACACGGTCTGTCCGGTTTCGGCCCATGAAACGCGCATCTTCCAGGTGGTAACGGACACGACCGGCGATCCCGACCCGGCGCTGTGGACGCACGACGCCCATGTCATCAACGCCGAGGACAAGCCGATGGTGGAAGAACAGCACCCGGAAGATTTGCCGCTCGACCTGCGCGACGAAATCCACATTCCCGCCGACCGCCTGTCGATCGAGTACCGCCGTGCGCTGGTGTCGAAATTCGGCCTCGGCGCCCCGCTGTCGAGCTAAGCCGATGACGGAACGGGCTTTTCTCACCCTACAGGTTGCCGCCCGCCGGGACGAGGCCGGACGCGTTGCCGTGTTCGATCTCGTTGCGCCAGACGGCGCGGCATTGCCGGAATTTACCGCCGGCGCGCATGTCGAGCTTGTGGTGGAACCGGGCAAGACGCGCTGCTATTCGCTTTATGGCGATCCGGCCGACAGCAGCCGTTACCGGCTGGCGGTGCTGCATGAGGAAAACGGTCGCGGCGGTTCGCGCGCCGTGCATGAGTTCGCCCGGCCTGGCGCGATGATTTCGGTCAGTGCGCCGCGCAATGCCTTCCCGCTTCAGGAGAATGCGCCGCACACGCTGCTGATTGCCGGCGGCATCGGCGTGACGCCGCTTCTGGCCATGGCGGCCCGGCTCAAGGCGCTGGGGCGATCGTTCGAACTGCATCTCTGCTGTCGTTCCCGTGGTGCGTCGCCACTTCTGGAGGCGGTTGCAGCGGTGGCGGGAGAGCGGGCGCACCTGCATCTGGATGACGAAGGCGTGGCCCAGCGGCTCGATGCAGCGGCGCTCGCCGCCTGCTGTCCGGAGGGAACGCAGGCCTATGTCTGCGGCCCGGAAGGTTTTATGCAGGCGGTGACGACCGCGCTTAGCACTCATCTTCCCACCGAAGCGATCCATACCGAGAGCTTCGCGCCGGTTGCTGGCCGCAGTGGTGACGAGGCCTTCACATTGCGGCTTGCGCGCGCCGGTATCGATATCGAAGTGCCACCCGGTGTTTCCATGCTGGAGGCGCTGTCCGGTGCGGGCGTCGAGGTGGAAACCTCCTGCGAGCAGGGCATGTGCGGTGTTTGTGTCACCCGCGTTCTCGAAGGCCAACCCGACCATCGCGACTACTATCTTTCCCCCGCCGAGCGTGAAAGGGGCGATGTCATAACCCCTTGCTGCTCGCGCTCTTTATCTGCCCTGATTGTTCTCGATCTCTAACGCCACAGGAGAAACTGAAAATGCCGAAGACGTTTACCGGGATCACGCGCCGCCACTTCACGCTGACCGCAGCCACTGCCCTTGCCACGCTGGCCGCCGGGCTGCCTTCTGCCCGTGCGGCAACGCCGAGCGCGCTTCGCATTGGGCTCATTCTCGCCGCCGGCGTGGAAAACGGCTGGGAAGCGACGCTCATCTCCGCGCTGGAGCATGCGAAGGCCGCGAAGCCACATGGGCTCGATATTTCGTGGAAGGCCAGCGATCCGCTGTGGGGCGATGAGGCGGGCGAGGCCATGCGTCTTTATGCCGAAAGCGGTGAATTCGATGTTATCTGGGCCCATTCCACCTATTCCGACCAGGTGAAGAAGCTGAAGGACGAGTTTCCGGAGATCCTGTTCGTGGTCGTCGGTTCGGGCAATGAAGGGCTCGGCGGCAACCAGTACTGGGTTTACAAGCGTGTGTATGAAGCCGCCTATCTGCTTGGTGTCGTCGCGGGCCTCGAAACGAAGAGCGGCGTGATTGGTGCTGTCGGTACCTTCCCGGCCGATGACGTCAACGACAGCCTGAATGCCTATTTCGCCGGCGCAAAATCCGTGCGCCCGGATGTGAAGACCAGGATCGCCTTCGTGCAGTCGTGGTACGATCCGCCGAAGGCCGCACAGCTTGCCGATGCGCAGATTGCCGAGGGCGCCGATGTGCTTTACCAGCTTGCCGCCAATTTCCAGCCCTGTGTGGAAAAGAAGATTTTCTGCTTTGGCAATTTCGCCGATGAAAATGCCGCCGCCCCTGCCGTCGTCGTCAGTTCATCCATGGCGGTCTGGGATGCCGACGTGGCCTCCATCGTCGAAGCCTGGTGGGCACACAAGGCCGAGGGCAAGCCCTATGCCGGCAACAAGGAGCCGGTGTGGCGCAGCCTCGCCGAAGGTGGCGCGGCCCTTGCCCCCTATCACGGCCTTGACGCGAAGCTGAAACCGGAGACGGTGAAGAAGGTCGAGGAACTCAAGGCGAAGATCCTCGATGGCAGCCTCAAGGTGGCGCTCGACGTGTCCGAGCCGAAGGCCGGTTGAACCGGGAAAGCATGAAGACCATGAAGCTCCTCGAAGTCTATCGTCTCTCGAAACGGTTTGGCCGCACGGTCGCCAATGACGAGTTGACCTTTGATGTGCTGAAAGGTGAGCTACATTGTCTTTTCGGTGAGAACGGTGCAGGCAAGTCGACCTTGTCCGCCTGTCTCACCGGCTTTCACAAGCCGGATTCCGGCGCGATCATGCTGAACGGGCGCGAGGTGGTGTTTGCCACGCCTGCCGCCGCGCTCGATGCCGGCATCGGCATTTGCCGCCAGCATTTCTCGCTGGTGGAACGTTTCACGGTGCTGGAAAACATCGTGCTGGGCACGGAACGCGAACATCTGCGCTTTGATCTCGCGACAGCCCGCGCACGGGTTGCCGCCCTGTGCGAACGGCTCGGTCTTACCATCGATCCCGATGCGCCGGTGGCGATGCTTGCCGTTGGCGAACGGCAATGGGTGGAAATCCTCAAAGCGCTTTATCACGAAGTTCGGCTCCTCATTCTCGATGAGCCGACGGCGGTGCTGACGCCGGCCGAATCCGCGCGGCTCTTTGCCATCATTGACCGGTTGCGTGGGGATGGGCTGGCGGTGATCCTGATCTCCCACAAGCTGACGGAAGTCATGGCTACCGACCGCATCACCGTGCTTCGGCGGGGCAGGGCGGTTGCCACTGTCAGGCCAGCCGAGGTGACACCGGTACAGCTTACGGCACTGATGATGGGCGAGGAACCGCCGCCGGTGCCGGCCCGCACGCTACGGCACAAGGGTGAGGTGGTGTTGGAGGTCGAAGGGATCTCGGTGCCGGGGCCACGGCATGATTTTCGCCTTGAAGGGGCACCGCTGGCGGTGCGATCCGGTGAAATTCTGGGTCTTGCCGGTGTTGCGGGCAATGGCCAGCGCGAGTTTCTCGATGCGTTGACCGGGCTTGCCCGTCCGACACAGGGCACGGTGCGCCTGTGCGGAGAGGACATGACGAGCGCCTCACCCGCGCGCTGGATGGCAGCGGGCGCGGGCTCCATTCCCGAAGACCGCTATGCCGAGGCGATGATTGGCGAATTCTCCATTGCCGAGAACGTGGCGCTGGGGTGGCATCGCACGGCGCGGCTTTCGCGCGGTCCCTTTCTTTCGCGTGCCCGCATGGCGGATTTCGCCCGCGATGCCATCGAACGGTTCGGGGTGAAGCAGGCGGGGCCGAAAACGCAGGCGCGGGCGCTGTCCGGCGGCAATGCCCAGCGCGTGGTGGCTGCCCGCGAGATTGCCCGCGCCCGCCACCTGCTCGTTGCCAACCAGCCGGCGCGCGGTCTGGATATCGGTGCGGTCGCCTTTCTCTACGGTGAAATTCTGCGCGCCGCCGAGGCCGGCGCTGCCGTTGTTCTGGCCTCCGAAGAGGCGGAAGATCTGCTCGCCGTCGCCGACCGCATCGCCGTCTTCTTCAAGGGGCGTATCATGGGCGTGGTCGATGCCCGCACCGCGAGCCTTGCCGAGATCGGCGCGATGATGGCCGGGAGGGCGGCATGAGGTTCGTTCCCCGCAGCGAAACCGCACCGGCCTGGACGGCCTTCTGCTATGGCGTGGCGCTTGCCGTGTTCTTCCTGTTGTCGGCGCTCGTCGTGCTTTCGGTGGGCGGTTCACCGGGAAAGGCCTTCGCCGCGCTCTTCAAGGGATCACTGGGAACGTGGAATGCCGTCGGGGGCACGCTCGCCAAGGCGACACCACTCATCTTGACCGGGCTTTCCGCCGCCATCGCCTATCGCGCCCGCATCTGGAGCATTGGGCAGGAGGGACAGGTGGTCTTCGGCGCCGTTGCCGGCTATGGCGCAACGCTCTGGTTCGGTCTTGCCGGTCCTTTCGGCATTGCTGTCGCCCTTCTCTGCGGGGCGTTGGGCGGAGCGGCGCTCGGCCTTGTGTCCGGCGTGCTTGAGGCGCGCTTCCGCGTCAATGTCATCATCTCCACCGTGTTGCTCAACTATTGCGTCGGCTATCTGCTGCTGTGGCTGCTGCAACCGGGACTGTGGGGTGAGGTCGGACAAACCATTTCCTACCAGCAATCCGCACCGGTGGCCGATAGTCTGTTCCTGCCTGCAATCCCCGGCCTTTCGAAGGTGCATCTGGGTGGGCTTGTCGCACTCGTCCTCACGATTGCGGTCGGCATTCTGATCGGGCGCACACGGCTTGGTTTTGAAATTCGAGGCTTCGGGCTCAATCCCCGCGCCATGGTGGCGCGCGGCGTGAATGCCGGTGCGCTCATTCTCGCCGTCATGGCCATCAGCGGGGCATTGTCCGGCCTTGCCGGCATCGGTCAGGTGCTCGGTGAAAGCCATCGCCTGCGTCCGGATGCGCTGGCGGGTTTTGGTTATACCGGCATTGTCGTGGCGCTGATCGGCCGTTCTTCGGCTGTCGGAACACTGATTGCCGCGCTGTTCTTCGGCGCGCTGGCGGCGGGTGGTCTGACGATGAAAGTGATGGCTGACATTCCTTCCGCGCTGGTGACGGCCATGCAGGGTATTGCACTCATTTCCTTCCTGCTGGCGGAGATCGCCAGCCTCTACCAACCGGTGCGGCCGGTGCGCGATGGGGGTGCCGCATGAGCGATCTGTTCTCCACCACGATCCTCTTCGCCATCCTCATCGCGGCCTTGAAGATGGCGACGCCGCTCCTGATTTCGGCACTCGGCGAACTCGTCGCCCAGCGGGCCGGAAACTGGAACATGGCGGTGGAAGGGACGATGCTGACGGCGGCCTATGCGGCCTATGTCGTGGTGGTTCTGACGGGATCGCCCGCACTGGCGCTAGGTGTCGCCATCGCCGCCGGGCTTGTTGTCGCCGCGGTGAATGGCTTCCTGACCGTCGTCCTGAAGCTCGATCAGTTCGTGGCCGGTCTGGCGCTCAACCTGCTGGCCTCCGGGATCACGCTGTTCTGGTTTCGCGCGGGATTACAGGGCAAGGGCACGCCTACCTTTGCCAGCCTTTCGCCGATTTCCGAAGGGCCGTTCGCTGGGCTTTACCCGATGACCGTGTTCGCCTTTGCGCTGGCGCCGCTCATCTGGTGGTTTCTGGAACGCACGCGGCCCGGCCTCGAATTGCGCTGCCTTGGTGAAAACCCGGAGGCGCTCGATCTGCGCGGCGTCAATGTGCGGCGCGGGCAGATGCTGGCTCTGCTTTTTGCCGGCGGCATGACCGGCCTTGCGGGCGGCTTTCTGATGCTTGCCTTTTCCGACCGCTTCGTGCCCGATTTCACCGGCGGTCGCGGCTGGCTGGTGGTGGTGGCCATCATCGCCGGAAACTGGCGGCCGGGCCGGGTGCTTGCCGCCGTGCTGTTCTTTGCTGCGCTGGAAGCCTTGGCCGTGCAGAGCCGTGTCGGCGGCTCCTTTTTGCCGGAGCAATTGCTGCTGGCCATGCCCTATCTTCTCTCGCTCGCCCTCATGGCGCTTTTCCGCTCCAAATCGCTGGAGCCTGCCGCCCTGGGCATACCCTATCGACGCCGCTGAAGGAGGCATGGATGCCAACAGAAACCTATAGCGACCACCCCATATTGCCGCTTGAAGACGGTTGGCACGCGGTGGCGCTGTCCCGCGACTTGCCGGCTGGCGCACCGTTCCCGGTCATTCTCGGCGGACGCGAAATCGTCATCTGGCGGGCGGAAAGCGGCGCGGTGCGCGCCTGGGTGGACCGCTGCCCGCATCGCGGCATGCGGCTTTCACTGGGCTTCGTGCGCGGCGACACGCTCTCCTGCCTCTATCACGGCTGGCGCTATCGCGGTGAAGGCGGCGGCTGCGATCACATCCCGGCCCATCCCGACCTCGTGCCGCCGAAGACGATCACGGTGGAACTCTATGGTGCCGCAGAAGCAGCGGGCCTCGTGTGGGTCCGAACGGGCGAGGGGACAGATGCGCCCGCTGTGCCGGATACCGGGCTGAATGGGGCCATGAGCGTGACCATTGACGCCCCGGCGGAACGCGTGAAGGCGGGCCTCGCCCTGCCGGAGGGCATGGCCGCCGAAGTACAGCCGGTTCTCGCCACCCGTTGCCGGGTGCATGTGACAGCGGAAAGCGATCGCCTCAAGGCAGCCATCGCTTTTGCCGAGGCGCTGCGCCGCCGTTTCGAAACCCCAGACCTTTTCGCCGCGGAGTGAACCCATGACACTGACCAAGGACAAGGCCGCCCTGAACGACTGGTATGTCGTGGGCATTTCCACGGATGTAACACGATCGGCCCCGCGCCGGACACGTCTGCTGGGGCAGGACATTCGGGTGACGCGCGCTGCCGACGGCGCTATCTGCGTGACGCTGACGGGAGGCGAGGAGGATGGCCGCGCGGCCCGCGCGGAAGAACATTACGGCTTCATCTGGGCGACCTTCGGCGCACCCAATCGCTGCATCTTCCCGCTGGCGGAAGCCTTCGAGCCGGATCGCCGGGTGGTGACGTGCGGCACGGTGGATGTGGCGGCCTCGGGCCTGCGCCTTGTCGAAAACTTCCTCGATATGGCGCATTTTCCCTTCGTGCACACCGATATTCTCGGCGCACTCGACAAGCCGGAGGTGGAACAATATCAGGCGGAAATCCGCGCCGATGTCGATGAGGTCTGGGCGACCAACTGCCGGTTCTGGCAACCGCTGGCCGCTGCCGCGTCGAAGGGCGGGCAGATGAGCCATTATGTCTACCGCGTCGTGACGCCGTTCAACGTCCTGCTTTACAAGACCTGCCCGGAAGCGCCTGATCGCTTCGATGCCATCGCGCTGTTCATCCAGCCGGTCGAGGCGGATCGCTCCATCGCCTACCCGCTGATGGTGGTGGTGGATTCCACCAGCACGGATGAGGATATCGTCATGTTCCAGCAGAAGATCTTCCTGCAGGACCGCATCATTCTGGAAAATCAGCGCCCGCGCACTCTGCCGCTCGATCCGCGCGCCGAAATTCCCACCCGCGCCGATCTCTCGTCGGTCGCCTATCGCCGTTGGCTGAAGACGAAAGCGCTACGCTACGGCTCCTACGAATATGCGGAGGCCTGAGCCATGGGCATTGTTCTCTACAATCACGATCTTCTGGCCGATGCCTACAAGGTGAAGCTGCTGCTGAGCGTTCTCGGGATGGATTTCGAGCGCCGCACGGTCGGCATTCTGCCCGGCAATGGCAACGATGCCCCCGCCTATCGGGACCTGAACCCCGCGGGGACCGTCCCGACGCTTGTGGACGGTGATGTGGTGTTGACCCGGCCCGAGGCGATGCTGGTCCATATTGCCGAATGTCACGACACCAGCGGGCGATGGCTTCCTGCGGAACCCTTGGCAAGGGCGCAGGTCTTCGAGTGGCTGGCCTTTGCGACCGGTGATCTGGCGGCGGCGGAAGCCGCGCGGTTGCAGGCGATGTTCGGTGTCGTGCCGGCTCTGGCCGATGCCTTTGCCGACACCCGCGCCGCTTTCCGGCTTGCGGAAGGGCACCTCGCTCGCCGGGCGTTGGGTGGCCTTACCTTCATCGCAGCCAATCATCCGACGATTGCTGATCTCGCTATTTTCCCGGCGGTGGCGCTGGCCGCCGATGTCGGCATCGGTATGGAGGAATTTCCACGCCTTCTTATCTGGGCAAGGCAGATCCACGCTCTGCCGGGCTTCATCACGATGCCCGGCGTGCGCGAGGTGATCTGAGGTCAGGCGCCTGCGTTCAGACGTCCATATTGCGCAAGAACGGCACGTAATGCATCGTGGTCGATGGCTTTAACAACCAGCTTGTCATGCGGCGTGCCGCCCAGCGTTTCCGCCGCCAGCATGGCGTTGACGACGGCTTCCTCGATCGCGTCCACGGTGGCCAGATAGACGGGATCGAGCGGGGTGTCGGCGACCATTTCAACCGTCAGGTGGCCGGGCATGCGGTGCGGCATGGCGTGGGCATTGGCGGTGGAGAAGGCAAGGAAGATATCGCCGGAATTGTTGCCGCCCGGTGTGCCGTTGCGACCAATGCCGATGGATGCGCGCCGGGCGAGGCGCTTCAACTGATGCGGCATCATCGGCAGGTCGGTGGCGATGACGACGATGATCGAACCGCGTTCCTTCAACTGGCTTTGCGGCGTGTCATCGGTGAGGTGATTGCCGACCGGCACGCCGGCAATCGTCAGCCAGTCACGCTGGCCGTGATTGGCCTGCACGAGAACGCCGAGCGTATAATCACGGCCATCAAAGGTGATACGGCGGGACGATGTGCCCGTGCCGCCCTTGAAGCCATAGGTGATCATGCCCGTGCCGCCGCCGCAATTGCCCTCTTCCACCGGGCCTGAGGCGACGGCATCGAGGGCAGCGCGCGCATCCGCTTCCGTTACGGGCAGGGCGGTAATGTCGTTCAGCACGCCGTCATAGGTTTCTGCCACCACCGGCATGATCCAGAGATGATCGCCGGTCTGGTAGGTCGAGGCATAGCGGTCGATCATCCATTTCACCGTGGCGTGGTGGGTGATGCCGACGCCGTGGGTGTTGGTAATCATCACCGGCCCGAGGAAATAACCACCGTCCTCGATCCAGTGCGTGCCGGTCATTTCACCGTTGCCGTTGAAGCGGTGCACACCGGCATAGACCGGCACGGGCGTTTGCGAATCCATGTGCGGCAGAATGGCAGTGACGCCGGTGCGCACCGGTTGGGTGCGGCCGGGGCGGGGTTCGTTTTCGATGATGGTGTGAAAGCCGACGCCGATGCCCGGCACATCCGTGATGGCGTTATTCGGTCCCGTCTGCCCGTCAAAGGGCAGGCCAAGCGCGCGGGCGCGGGGTTTCTTCGGGGAAGGGTGTGCTATCGTCATGTCGGCCTGCCGGAAACGGGGATTGGGTCTGGATGTAGCCACAGAGCCGGGCCGAGGTAAACCGTTCAAACCTGTGAGAGTGGCAAAAATTAATGTTGCAAATCCAACATAAATATTGTTGGATTTGCCAACAATAAAGTCTCGGACTGGTATTCGATGTTGTATGACGAACATTTTCTGACCCGGCTTGCCAATGGTCTCACCGCGACCCTGCCTGTGTGGGGCATCGGCCCCGACGCTTCGGTCAAGCTTCTGACCATTTCCGAAAATGCAACGTTCCGCGTCTCGAACCCTTCCGGCCGCGACATGATCGTGCGGGTGCATCGCCCCGACTATCATAGCGAGGCGGAAATTCTCTCCGAACTCGCCTGGACGGAGGCGCTGCGCAAGGCTGGTGTGGTGGTTACGCCGCAGGCGATCCCCGCGACGGACGGTAGCCTGCTGCAAGCCTTTTCCGACGGGCAAACGCAGCGTTACGCCGTTGCCTTCGATTTCATGTCCGGCAAGGAGCCTGATGCCGAATCCGATCTCGTGAAGTGGTACGGCGTGCTGGGCGAGATCAATGCCCGCCTGCACGCACACAGCCGCACCTGGGCAAGATCGCCGGATTTCGTGCGCAAGATCTGGGATTTCAATCACATTCTCGGTCCTGATGCCTGGTGGGGCGACTGGCGTGCCGCGCTTGGCCTGACGGTTGACGGCAAGGCCATTCTGGAGCGCGCCCATGCCACCCTTGGGACTCAAACGGCGGCTTATGGCTACGATCCCGATCGCTTTGGTCTCGTGCATTGCGACATGCGCGCCGCCAATCTTCTTGTTGAAGGCGATCGGTTGGGCGTGATCGACTTCGATGACTGTGGCTTCTCGTGGTTTGCCTATGATTTCGCCGCGGCGATCAGCTTCATGGAGCATGAACCCATTGTGCCGGAACTGATGGCCGCCTGGCTGGACGGTTATCGCCGCACATCACCGCTACCGCCGGAACAGGAAGCGGCGCTTCCCATGCTGGTCATGCTGCGCCGCATGCAGTTGACCGCCTGGATTGCCTCGCATGCCGAGACCCCGACCGCGCAGGCGCTGGGCTCAGGCTATACTGATGGCACGGTTGCACTTGCCGAACGTTTTCTGGCTTCGGTTTAAGGAGGCCGTCCATGTCCCAAGTTCCCCTGAAGGAAATTTTGGCGCTCAACCGTTTCGATGCCAGCCGCACGGAAGGTTTTCCGGAAGCGCTTGCCGAACGGGTCCGGCGGCGCTCGGCCACCTTTGGCGCGTCCTCGGTGTTGTTCTACGAGCAACCCATCGAGATGGTGCGGGCTGAAGGCGCCTATATGTATGATGCGGATGGCCGGAAATATCTGGACGTCTATAACAACGTTCCCTCCGTCGGCCATTGCCATCCGCGCGTCGTTGCGGCGATGGCCAAGCAGGCGGCGGAAATCAACATTCACACCCGCTATCTCACGCAGGTGGTCGAGACCTATTCCGAACGGTTGCTGGCGACCTATCCCGCCGGTCTTTCCAATCTGGTGATGACCTGCACCGGCAGCGAAAGCAACGATCTGGCCATGCGGATTGCCCGCATCGGCACGGGGGCGGAAGGCTTCATCGTCACGGAGACCGCCTATCATGGCAACACGGCGCTGGTAACGGAAATCTCGCCCTCGGCGTTGAAGAAGCGCAAGCCGGCACCTTTCGTGCGCACGGTTCCTGCGCCCTCGGGCAGCGATCCCGCCGCCATTGCCGCAAGCTTTGCGGCGAATGTCGAGGCAGCCATCGCCGATCTCAAGAAGGAAGGCTATGGAACCGCTGCCCTCATTGTCGATTCCATCTTTTCGAGCGATGGTATCTATGCCGATCCAGCCGGTTTTCTTCAACCGGCGGCTGAGGCGGTGCGCAAGGCAGGTGGCCTCTTTATCGCGGACGAGGTTCAGCCGGGCTTTGGTCGCACGGGTTTCGGCCTGTGGGGTTTCTCGCGGCATGGTGTGACGCCGGATATCGTGACCATGGGCAAGCCCATGGGCAACGGCTTTCCGATGGGTGGCGTCGTCACGCGGCCCGACCTGCTGCAAAAATTCTGCGAGGAAACCGGCTATTTCAACACGTTCGGCGGTAATCCTGTCGCCGCCGCTGCCGGTCTTGCTGTGCTCGATGTGATCGCCGACGAGGGGCTGACGCAAAATGCGAACGATGTCGGCAGCTATTTTGCCGATAGCCTGCGTGGCCTGAAATCCCGCCATGCCACGATCGGCGCGGTGCGCGGCGCAGGTCTCTTCATTGGCCTCGATTTTATCGGGCTGGAGGATGGCGAGCCGGATACGGCGCTTTCCACCCATGTCATCAATGAAATGAAGAAGAGCGGCATCCTGATCGGTGCGGCTGGAAAATACGGCGCGACGCTGAAAATCCGTCCGCCACTCTGCTTCTCGAAGGCGGACGCCGATCACTTCACCGGCGTTCTCTCCACTATCCTCGGCAATCGCTGATTCAGGCGTCGTCCGTCGCGTCCAGAAGCTGGACGCTATGGTCGTCCTGAATGGCGCTGGCGCTGGGCGCCTTGGCGAAGGCGACCGCGTCGTCATCTCCATCTTCTGCCGTGGCGGGGTCGAGGCGGTGTTTGATGGCCAGCGCATAAATGGCGTGCAAGGTCGCCTCGCTCGTCACATCGGGGTCTGACAGGGTCAGAAGCGCTGCCTTGACGATGCGCTTGCTGGTGGCCTTCGGATATTTATCCGTCACAAACCTGTAGAGCGCTTGGCCGGAAAGGCCGAGTTCGGCGCCATCCAGCAGCGCCTTGTATGTCTTCTTGATCTTGTCGCCCACTTTGAAACTCCAGATGCGCATTGATCCTGTTGCAAGTCTGGGGCGGAAGACTGTCATATTCAAGGTGTGGCGTGCGAGGTTAAGAAAGCGGCGGCCGCGCGCTGGGCGAGCCGCCGAAATCCCGTTACATGGCTTCCAGCGCGCCGAGCGATTCCGGCAGGATCTGGCCGCCATCGACCACGATGCTCTGGCCGGTGATATAGGCGGCTTCCTCCGACGCGAAGAAGAGGGCGGCATTGGCAATATCCTCCGGCGTGCCGAGACGACGCAACGGTACGGAGGCTTCCATCGCGGCGATATATTCGGGACCGTTGCCTTCCAGCCCTTCCGTCATGATATTGCCGGGCATGACGGCGTTGACCGTGATGTTCTTGGGCGCAAGCTCGATCGCGGCGGTGCGCATGAAGCCAAGCTGACCGGCCTTCGAGGCACCGTAATGTGACCAGCCGGGGTAGCCAGTGATCGGCCCGGTGATCGAGGAGGTAATGATGATGCGGCCCGAACCCTTTTTCGTCATTTCCGGCAGAACGGAGGAGACGGAGAGGAAGGTGCTCTTCAGGTTGGTGGAGATCACATGGTCGAAGTCGGCAGCGGTCATCTCGCCCAGTTTCGCAGCCGGGAAGATGCCGGCATTGGCGCAAAGGATATCGACGCCGCCGAAGCGTTCGACGGCGGCGCTCACCATGGCATCGGTGCCCTCCGCGGTCGAAACATCGGCGGCGAAGCCCGCCGCATGTGCGCCGATTTCGGCGGCAACCGCATCGGCATCCGCCTGATTGCGCGAAACGACGAGGACATTGAGCCCCGCCTCGCCGAAGCGTTTTGCGATACCCTTGCCGATCCCGCGGCTGGCACCGGTGACGATGACTGTCTTCCCCTGTAGCGACTTCAACATTTTTTGCTCATTTTCCGACGTGGTTGCTGCTGAAATTTGTGGCATCTGCTCACCTGCGTGGCGACGTCCGCGTTCTGAGCCCTGTTTTCCACGGAAGGATAGAAAAATACCATGAAAATACAAGGGACAAGGGTGGTGGTCCCGCAGTCTGAAAAGGCCGTTTAGGGGCGTGTCTATGCCTTGGACCGACCTTTGAAAAGCAGAATGGCGCAAAAAATAAATGTTGTAAACCACACATTTTTACGACACACTTCCAACATGAAAAGCCGGAACCGGCATCAACAAGGGGAATGACGATGATGAACCTTACCAGACGTAATTTCATGCAGGCCATGGGTGCGGCGGCGGTTGCAGCCGGCCCGATGGCGACGGCCGGCCGGGCGCTGGCAGCCAGCCGCGACAAGGAGCTGAATATCCTGTGCTGGGAGGGCTATAACTCCGCGCAGGTGCTCGATCCGTTCCGCGCGTCCAAGGGCGCGACCGTCAAGGCGGAATCGCTGACCAACGACCCGACCATGATCAACCGTCTTCGTGCCGGCGAAACGAAGATCTGGGATCTCATCAACGTCAACAATCCCTGGGCCCGCAAGATCATGGCGCCGGCAGGCCTGATCAAGCCGCTGCCGAAGGCCGAGTTCGAGCCCTATTTCGACGCCATGCTGCCGCAGTTCAAGGCGCCGTATCGCTGGGCCATGAGCGATGACGGCAAGGACCTGCTGGGGATGGCCCAGCGTTTCGGGCCCTACTCCTTTGTCGTCAATACCGACAAGGTCAGCCGTGCGACGGCGGAAGAGCAGGGCTGGGCGCTGTTTGCCGATCCGGCGCTGGCCGGCAAATACGGCATTCTCGAATCCGACGACTGGAACGTCTTCGGTATCTTCATGGTGGCCGGGATCAACCCGTTCAAGGAACATACGGATGCCGAAATGAAGCTGTTCTCAGAGACAGCCGAGAAGGTGTTCAAGGGTGCGAAGATGGTGGGCGATATCGCCTCGCTCAACCAGGCGTTGGTCTCCGGCGAAATCGACCTGCATCTGACGGGTGGCACCTATTCCGTCTCGCCGGCCCGCGCCGATGGCTATCTCAACCTGCGTGCCGTGACGCCGCTCAAGGGGCCGATCGATGGCAAGGGCGGGATTTCGTGGATCGAAATCACCTCGACCGTCAACAATCCCGACCTTTCGCCGCTTGCCATCGAGTTCCTGAAATATGTGCAGGCACCGGAAGTCGCGCATACGGTCGCCTTTGCCGAAGGCACGTTCAACCCCGTCTCACAGATGGGCAACAAGAAGTGCTTCGATCTCTTCACCAAGGACGAGCTGGAAGCTATTCAGTGGGATAGCCTTGAGGAAGAAATGGCCCGTTCGGCTGAATACGACATCGTGCCGGATTACGAAAAGGCGCTGGACCTGATGACTGCCGCCAAGCGTCTGCGTGGTTGAGCGCCGAAAGGATTTATCCGAAGGCTGAATGACAAAGCGTTTCGTCGCCTCGCGTGGCGGCGAAACGGTTCTTTCCGGAGCGTGAAATGACCCTTGCTGTGACCTCTTCCGCCATCGCTGCGGAACCCCTTGCCAGTGCCGCGCCGCAGGCAAAACCCGTTCTGCAACTTGTTGGCGTGCGCAAGGTGTTCGGCGAATTCGCCGCCGTCGATGGCGTCAACGTGGACTTCAAGGAGAGCGAGTTCGTCTCGATCGTCGGCCCGTCCGGGTCCGGCAAGACAACACTTCTGAGAATGCTCGCCGGCATGGAAGGCCCCAGTGAGGGCTACATCACGCTGCGCGGTAATCTCATCAACGATGTGCCTGCCGACAAGAGGCCGACCTGTCTCGTCTTCCAGTCGCTGGCCCTTTTCCCGCACAAGACGGTAGGCGAAAACATCGAGTTTCCGCTGAAGGTGCGCAAGATGCCGCCCGCCGAGCGCAAGGCGCGTGCGCTGGAGTTGATGCGCATGGTGCGTCTGCCGGAAAGTTATTACGGCAAGAATGTCATGCGTTGCTCGGGCGGCGAAAAGCAGCGCGTGGCGCTCGCCCGTGCTTTCGCCTACGACCCCGATGTTCTGTTCTTCGACGAACCGCTTTCGGCGCTGGACTACAAGCTGAAGAAGGCGCTCGAAAAGGAGTTGAAGGACCTGCACCGCGTCAGCGGCAAGACCTTCGTTTACATCACCCACTCGCTGGAAGAGGCGATGGTGATGTCGGATCGCGTCGGCGTCATGAGCCGTGGCAAGCTGGTGCAGATCGGTACGCCGGAAGAGATCTATACAAAGCCGGCCAACCGTTTCGTCGCCGAATTCTTCGGCGAGGTGAACAGCTTCGAGGTGAAGCGCAGCGCGGATGGCTGGCGCACTGCCGATGGCAAGGTGCTGGCCGTGTCCGGCTTGCCGGAAGGCGCGGGCGATACGGCCACCGTCATCGTACGGCCCGAGACGATGCGTTTCGTGGCTGCCGGTTCGCGCGTCGATAACGCCATCGAAGGCACGATCTACAACGAATATTCGCTCGGTTCGCGCATGCAGTATCAGGTCCATGCCGGTGAGCGCATTTATCTGGTGGAGGCTCCGCGTGGCGGTGCCATGGGCGCTGGCGATGCCGTGACCATCGGCTGGGATGCGGCGGATGCCATCGTGGTGGGGGATTGAGCATGGCCGTTGCGATTGAGCACCAAAGCCAGACAGTCGAGACACCCGCGAAAACCATTCAGACATCGCCGGGCCTGCGGGCATCCGGCCCCGTCGTGGTGTTGCTGGTCCTCGGCTTCCTTGCACCGCTTTTGACGGTTGCGGCCTATGCCTTTGCCACGCCGAAAAGCTTCGACGCCTTCCGCTCCTTTACGCTGGCGAATTTCGCGGTGATCTTCGATCCGGCCAACACGGTGTGGACCTCGTTTGCCTGGTCGATTGCCTATGCGGTGGCAACTGTGGTGCTGCTGGCGATCATTGCCTATCCCATTGCCTACGGTCTGCACCGGTTGTTCGGAAAATGGGCGGGTTTCGTCTCCGTCCTCTTCGTTTTTCCGCTGTTCGTTTCGGAAAATGTGCGGCTTTACGGCTGGGTGCTGTTCTTCATCAAGAACGGTGTGCTGGATGGCGCGCTGAAGGCTCTGGGCTTTGCCGGCGGGCCGGAACTGCTCTACACGCCGGGCGCCATTCTCTTCGGCATGCTCTATGTCTATCTGCCGTTCATGCTGTTTCCCATGACGCTCGGCATCGCCATGGTTCCGAAGGACCTGATCGACGCGGCGCGCGATCTGGGGGCCGGCCGTTTCATGATCTGGCGCGAGGTAGAACTGCCGTTGGCCATGCCCGGCATTCTGATCGGCATGCTGCTGACCTTCGTGCTGGGGGCAGGTGCCATCGCGGAATCGAAGATCCTCGGCGGGCAATCGGTCATCACCATCGCGCAGGATATCGAGGTCGCCTTCACTTATGCGCAGAACTGGCCGCTTGGTTCGGCGCTGGCGCTTATTCTCGTCGTCATCGTCAGCGGGTTGGCACTGACCGTGCTGTCGAAGCTTGATCTCGACCGCATTCTTGGCCGGAGGTGATCCCATGGAAACCCGCGCACAAATTCGCACCCGCTTCGCCATTCGCGTCTGGACCGCTTTCGTCCTGTTGCTTGTCTATTTGCCCATCCTGTGCGGCGCTCTGGCGGGGCTGACGAAGGGGCGCTATTTCGTGTTTCCGGTGAAAGTCTTTTCCGGCGAATGGTGGGAAAAGACGCTGAGTTCGTTCGAAATCCAGACGTTGGTCCACAACTCGCTGCTGATTGCCGTCATCGTCACGCTGGTTTCTGTGCTTTTCGCCTTCTTCGGCGCGCTGGCCTTCGCCCGCTATGACTGGAAGGGCCGCAAGCTCTATCAGAAGGGCATTCTGCTGCCGATCTTCTTTCCGCAGCCGGTGCTGGGGTTGGCCCTGTTGCTCTGGTTCAACGCGCTCGGCATCAATCCAAGCTGGATGACGGCGGTGATCGCCCATCTCGTGTGGATCGTGCCGGTGGTGACACTCGTTATCGCCATTCAGGTCTACGGCTTCGATCCCACGCTGGAAGAGGCGGCCCGCGATCTCGGGGCCAGCCGCTGGTTCATCCTGCGCGAGGTGACGTTGCCGATCCTGTGGCCGGGCATCTGGTCGGGCGCGCTTTTCGCCTTCCTTCTGTCCTGGGGCAATTTCCCGCTGTCGCTCTATACGGCGGGCGTGGATTCCACCATTCCGAAGTGGCTCTATTCCAAGATGGTGGCCGGCTACACGCCGATGGTGCCGGCGCTCGGCACGATGAGCACGCTTTCGGCGGCGGCCCTTCTGCTTGGTGGTGGCCTCATCGGCATGCTGCTGCGTCGCCGCCGCACGGAGGCGTGAGGAAGCATCATGAGCTGGAAAACCGAACGTCGTTCCTTCTACTATCAGGGCGCACCGGAACCGGACGATCCGGTGCTGGAAAAGGGCAAGGTGGCACTGCTCGTCATCGATGTGCAGAACACCTACCTGGAGCGGCCAGACCCTGCGACGCTCTCCGGCGACGAGCTTGCCCGCTACCACGCCTGGACACCGTTCCACGAGCGCATGCACGAGGTCGTCCTTCCGAATAACCGCACACTGATCGATAGTTTCCGGGCGCGGGGCCTCGACGTTCTCTTTGCCCGTATCGCCTGCCTCAAACCCGACGGACGCGACAGGTCACTTTCCCAGAAGAAACCCGGCTGGAACAATCTGCTGCTGCCGAAGGATGAATGGGCCTCTGAGATCGTGCCGCAACTTGCGCCATTGGACGACGAGATCGTCGTGACCAAGACGACCGATAGCGCGTTGACAGGCACGAACCTGCGCCTCGTGCTGGCCAATATGGGCATCACGCATGTGGTCTGCACCGGCATTTTTACGGATCAATGCGTTTCCTCCACCGTGCGAAGCCTCGCCGATGAAAGCTTCGATGTCATCGTGCTGGACGATGCCTGTGCGGCCGGTCATCACGACCTGCATGTGACCGAGCTGGAACGGCTTCACATGATCTACGCGAATGTGATGAACACGGACGAGCTTCTGGCGCTGTTGCCGGAGGGTAATGCCGGGTGATCCCGGCGCGGGACTTGCGGGGGCTTGCCGTTCCTGACAAAAACGCAAAAGACAGGTGCAAGCGGGGATTGAACGGATGAAGAAGCCGAAATCGGTGCGTCAGGAGCGTATCCTGAACGAGCTGAACCAGTCGCCCAGCCTGCGCGTTGCAGAACTCGCCCGCCGTCTGGCGGTATCGACCGAAACCATTCGCCGCGATCTCGATGAATTGACCGGGCAGGGCCTTCTGAATCGCACCTATGGCGGTGCTGTTCGCTCGCTCAGCACGGAACCATCTGTCACGGAACGCCACGCGCTTTTCGTTTCCGAGCGCGAGCGGATTGCCCGCACCGCCGTACCGCTTTTGAAGGACGCGCGGGTGCTGATGATCGGCTCCGGTTCCACCACCGTTCATGTGGCCCGCCGTATCGCGGTCGAAATGAAGAGCCTGACCGTTCTGACCCACGCTTTCGGCGTGGCGACTGTTCTCGCCATCAACCCGACCATCCGGGTGATCCTCATCCCCGGTGAATATCTTCCGTCGGAAGGGGCGACGCATGGCGCGCACGCCGTTTCCTTCCTGCAGGATTTCCACGCGGATTATACGATTTTAGGGGCATCCGGCCTTGGCATAGACGGCCCGTCGGACGCGCTGATCGAATGTAGCGCGGTCTATCAGACGATGGTATCGCAGGCGGCGCGCACGATTGTTGTTGCCGACCATTCCAAGCATGACCGGCTTTTTCCGGCCCGCTATGCCCAGTGGCGTGATATCGACCAGCTTGTGACCGATGTACCGGCCACCGGCGCGCTGGCCGAACAATTCCGGCAGTTCGGTGTCGGGCAGATCGTGGCATAGGGAACGGTCTTCAGCACCGTTCCCCTGCGGAGTGGCTTACCTGAATTCCGCGCACATATCCGCAAGCTCGTCCCACAGGCTTTCCGCAAAACCGCGCAAAACCATCAGTTCGAAGGCGGCTTCGCCGGTTCGGGTGATATGGGCGCCGATATGGCCGATGAGCGTCGTTGTCGCATGGCCGACGGGGAAGGCGGCCAGCGCCAGATCGGCTGCCGTACCCTTGGCCAGAACAGCCGTCGCCTTTTCACCGCTGAGACCGATGCGCACGCGGCCATGGCTCTGGTCGACAATATCCACCATGGGCTTTAGCCGCTCCGCGATGCCGGTGAGTTCGGCATGCGACAGCGCATTGTCGCCGACGATGAACCATTGGCCCGGCGTGACGAAGCGCACGGCCAGCGCCTCCAAGCCAAGAGTGGTGCGGATGGCTCCGGAGAGGTCGCCATCCGCGCTTCCGGCCAGCGCATGCAGAACATGGCCTTCGGGAAGCACCTCAAGCTTCACGCCCATGAAGCTTGAGGATTTCTTGTCACCAAGTGCCGCGCGGTGTTCGATTACGAAATCGGTCATCGGAACCTCAAACTTTCAGCTTTTCATTGGCCGGGTCGAAGAACACCGGATCGCAAAGGCGGGCAGGGGTGTATTCGTTGCGCAGGCCGTTCCACACCAGAACTTCCTCGCCGTGACGGGACGCCCCGCGCTTGACCAGAGCCAGGCCGATGGTGGAGCCGAGATGCGGCGAATAGCAGCTTGAGCTGATATGCCCCTGATCGTTTTCCAGCGTCGCCGCCGCACCCTTTTCGAGGATATGCGAGCCGCTGCGGAACGACGTCGCGGGATCCAGCGGCATAACGCCGACAAGCTGGTGACGGTTCGGGTCGTTAAGGCCGACGCGCTCCAGCATGCGCTTGCCGATGAAATCGACCTTGGTGGCGGATGCCATCTTGGCGAAGCCGAGATCGGCAGGCACGACCGTGCCGTTGATTTCGTTGTGGGTCACATGGCCCTTCTCGATGCGCAGCACGCCGAGGGCTTCGACGCCATAGGCGCAAATGCCATGTTCCTTGCCGATGTCCATCAGCGCATCGGCAACACTTTCGCCATAACCGGCGGGCACCGCCAGTTCATAGGCCAGTTCGCCGGAGAACGAGATGCGGAAAAGCCGGCCCGTCAACCTGCCGCCGAAGAGCGATACTTCCTTTGCGCCGAGGAAGGGAAAGGCTTCGTTGGAGATATCCTCATCGACGATGGTCTGGAGGATCGTCCGCGACTTCGGGCCGGCCAGTGCCATCTGGGCCCACTGGTCGGTAACGGAGGCCAGACGCACGTCCAGTTCCGGCCACAGCGCCTGTGCGCAGAATTCCAGATGGTTCATGACACCGGCGGCATAGGCCGTGGTGGTGGTCATGAAGAAGCGGTTTTCCTCCAGACGGCTGGTGGTGCCATCGTCATAGATGAAGCCGTCTTCCCGCAGCATCAGGCCGTAGCGGGCCTTGCCCACGGGCAGCTTCAGGAACGCGTTGGAATAGACGCGGTTGAGGAATTCCGCCGCATCCTTGCCGGTAATCTCGATCTTGCCGAGCATGGAGACGTCACAAAGTCCGGCGCTGAGGCGAACGGTCTTTGCCTCGCGATCGACGCTTTCGCGCCAGGTCTTTTCGCCGGCGCGTGGGAACCACGAGGATCGATACCACAGGCCGGTTTCCACAAACTGCGCGCCGTTCTTCTTCGCCCAGTTATGCAGCGGTGATTGCCGTACCGGCTGAAAATGCTTGCCGTGCGAGGTGCCGGCCAGCGCGCCGAAAGAGACGGGCGTGTAGAATGGCCGGAAGGTCGTGGTGCCGACATCCGCGGGCGAAATGCCGCGCGCTTCGGCCAGAAGACCAATGGCGTTGACGTTGGAAAGCTTGCCCTGATCGGTCGCCATACCGTTTGTGGTGTAGCGCTTGGCCAGTTCCACATGGCCGTAGCCTTCGCGCACGGCAAGGCCGATATCCTTGCGGTGAACGTCGTTCTGATAGTCAATGAAGGCCTTGCCCTTGATGCCCGGAATGTTCCAGACCGGCTTGGCTGCTACAGCAACCCCGTCGCCCTCGACAGAGCCGAAGGCGGCCTTTTCTACCGTGAAGCCAAGCCCTTCGAGCAGGCGGGCAGCCTTGGCAGCCCCGGCCTCAAGGCAGGCGGCAAGTCCGTTGACGTTTGCGGCTGCACCGGCGAGCGCCAGCCCCTTCCGGTCTTCGGCCACGATGAAGGCGGCATGGGCATCCGACCATTCGGGACGCCCGCCGCGCTGGCAGGCGAGGTGAATGACCGGGCTGAACCCGCCGGACATGGCCAGTGCATCGACCGCAAGCTTTTCCGTCTGTCCATCCTTGAAGATGGTGATGGAGGAAAGCGCCTTGCCGCCTTCGGCGTCGGAGACGAAACCGCCGCGCACGATGCGAGCCGAGCCCGTATAGACACCGTTCGAAGCGCCGGCAACGCGGCTGTCGATGATCGCAGCAAGCCTGACGCCTGCAGCTTCCAGATCTCGTGCCAGCGCATAGCCGCTGTCATTGGTTGTGAAGATGGCAACCGAGCGACCGGGGGCGACGCCGTAGCGGTTGAGGTAGGCACGCATCGCGCCTGCCATCATCACGCCGGGAATGTCATTGCCGCCGAACACCAGCGGGCGTTCTTCCACGCCGGTGGCAAGGATTGCCTGCTTTGCTGCGATACGCCACAGACGTTCCACCGGCACTTCCGGGCGCGGATCGCGCACATGTTTTTGCACGCGCTGCACAGCCCCGAAGACATTGCCATCATACCAGCCGAAGCCGGTGGTGCGGGCGAGCACCTGAACGTTGGGCAGGCTTTCGAGTTCGGCGAGCGTCTGGCTGACGAAATCGGTGGCGGAAACGCCGCCTATGGTGGCGGTTTCAGCCAGAAGACCACCGCCAATCGCTGAATTTTCATCGATCAGGATGACGCGTGCACCGGCCCGGCCAGCGGTGAGTGCCGCCGCCAGACCTGTCGCACCGGAGCCGATGACCAGAAGGTCGCAATGCGCCCAGCACTTTTCATAGCGGTCGGGATCGGCCTCATAGCTCGCCTTGCCGAGACCGGCCGCCTTGCGGATGAAAGGCTCGTAGATCTTTTCCCAGAAGGCTGCCGGCCACATGAACGTCTTGTAGTAAAAGCCGGCGGAGAGGAAGGGCGAAAGCAGGCTGTTCAGCGCGCCGATATCGTGATCGAGCGAGGGCCAGCGGTTCTGACTCTGGGCCACGAGGCCCTGATAAAGCTCCTGCATGGTGGCGCGGGTGTTCGGCTCGGTGCGGCCACCCACGCCGATGGTCATCAGCGCGTTGGGTTCGGCGGCCCCGGCGGTCAGAACACCGCGCGGGCGGTGATATTTGAACGAGCGACCCATGAGCAATTGCCCGTTGGCGAGCAGCGCGGAGGCGAGGCTGTCACCCTCAAGGCCGACGAAACGCTTGCCGTCGAAGGTGAAGGAGAGCGGTTTGGTGCGGTCGACAAGGCCGCCCTTTGACAGACGATAGGACGTCATTCGGCGGCCTCCTTCTTGGCGGTGGCGTCGCGCACGCCCTCGATTTCATGGGTCGCGGTATCGCGTGTCACCACCAGCCAGCGGCGGCAGCCGGAGGTGTGGTGCCAGTATTCGTCATAGAGGCCGCGCGGGTTATCGCGCAGGTAAACGTAGTCGAACCACGTTTCGGTGGTGGCATCCGCAGCGGGGCGAGAGAGCGCCGCACCCTTGACGGTGAATTCTTCCTTGGGTCTTTGCCCGCAATGCGGGCACGGCACGAGGCTGGCCATTGCCGGTATCCTTGCTTTGCGAAATTCAGTGAAGGTTCGGTTGGGCGCCCTGGCCCTTTTCGTCGATGATGTAGCCGCGTTCGAAGCGGTCGAGCCGCATCTGGCGCGTCACCTCATGCGGTTCGTTCTTCGCGATGAGGTGAGCAAAGCACCAGCCGGAACCGGGCGTGGCCTTGAAGCCGCCATAGCACCAGCCCGCATTCAGGTAGAGATTGTCGATGGGCGTCTTGTCGATAATCGGCGTGCCGTCCATCGACATATCCATGATGCCGCCCCAGGAGCGCAGCACCCGCACGCGGGAAAGGCCGGGGATCATGGCTTTGCCGGCCTCGATCACATGCTCCACAGTCGCGAGATTGCCGCGCTGGGCGTAGGAATTGTAACCGTCGATATCGCCACCGAAGACGAGGCCGCCCTTGTCGGACTGCGACACGTAGAAGTGCCCGGCGCCGAAGGTGACGACGCCATCGATGAAGGGCTTCAATCCCTCGGAGACAAAGGCCTGCAGCACATGGCTTTCGAGCGGCAGCTTCATGTCCACCATATTGGCCACCTGCGAGGAATTGCCGGCGACTGCGACGGCGAGTTTGCCGCAGCCGATGAAACCCTTCGACGTCTCGACGCCCGTAACCTTGCCATTTTCACGGCGAATGGCGGTCACTTCGCAATTCTGGATGATGTCGACGCCGTGGCTGTCGGCACCGCGGGCATAGCCCCAGGCGACGCCGTCATGGCGAACCGTGCCGCCGCGCCGCTGGATCAATCCGCCCTGAATGGGGAAGCGGGCATTGTTGTAATCCAGGAACGGCAGCATGTCGCGCACCTGCACCCTGTCCAGCAGTTCGGCATCGACACCATGCAGGCGCATGGCATTACCGCGCCGTGTATAGGCATCGCGCTGGGCATCGGAGTGGAAGAGATTCAGGACGCCCCGCTGGGAGACCATGGCGTTGAAGTTGAAATCCTGCTCCAGACCTTCCCACAGCTTCATCGAAAGCTCGTAGAACGGGTTGTTGCCCGGCAACAGATAGTTCGAGCGAATGATCGTGGTATTACGGCCGACATTGCCGGAGCCGATATAGTTCTTCTCGAGAACCGCGACATTGCGAATGCCGAATTCCTTGGCGAGATAGTAGGCCGTGGCGAGGCCATGGCCGCCGCCGCCGATGATGACGACATCGTAATGCGATTTCGGCGCCGGCTCGCGCCAGGCTGGCTTCCACGACGTATTGCCGCGCAGGCCGTTCATGAGAATGGAGAAAGCTGAATAACGCATGGGGGCGGGCACCTCTTCCGATATGGGAAAAGGCTAACGCAGTCCGGTGTGAGGCCATTGCACCAAAGGGACGTTTTGATGTAAAAACGGGCCACGTTGAAGGCGGCACACTGTTTCTGAAAAAGCGCTCCTTGGGCGGTCGGGGTGCAAATGAGTGAAGGCAGAGGTTGAAACCGCGCAATGGCTGTGAATCACGCGGAACCGCGCAGCACCCAGAGAATCGGTTTCGTTCTCATCCCGAATTTTGCACTGATGTCCTTTGCCTCTGCCACCGAGCCACTCAGGGCGGCCAACCTCATCGGGGGCGTCGATCTCTATGAAGTTGTCATGCTGTCCATGGACGGGCGACCGGTGAAAAGTTCCTCCGGAACGGCCTTCGAATGCGAAGCGCTGGAGCGTTTGGGGGAGGCCTGCCACACCGTCTTCGTCGTTGCCGGTGGCGGGCCGCAGGATTGGGTTCTGCCCGAGGCCGATTACAGCAAGTTGCGTCGATTGCCGCGGCTCGGCATCCGCATTGGCGGTATTTCAAGCGGCGCCTACCTGCTGGCCGCCGCCGGTCTGCTCGATAATCGCGACTTCACCATCCACTGGGAGCACGCCCCGGTATTGCGCGAGGCCTTCGGCCACCTGAACCCACGTCATGCGCGTTATGTCATCGATGGCGATCGTATCACCTGCGCGGGCGGGGTTGCGCCGCTTGATATGATGCATGCGATGATCGAGGAGCGCATGGGCTCCCACTTCGCCCGGCGGGTGTCCGACTGGTATCTTCATACGGGGATCGCGGAGTCGGAGGCGCCCCAGCGCGGATCCACGGCGGAGCGCTTCGGCACCCATCATCCTGTGCTTCTGACGGTTCTGGAAAAGATGGAGGCGAGCATCGAGCAGCCGCTCGACCGGGCTACCATGGCGCGATTTGCCGGCACCAGCGTGCGCCATCTCGACCGGCTTTTTTCCACTCACATGAAAGAAGGCTACCTCGATACCTACCGGAATATCCGTCTGATGCACGCTCGGCGACTGATCGAACAGAGCCCGCTCTCGGTCACGGAGGTGGCATTCGCGACCGGTTTTTCCAGCGCCGGTCATTTTTCCCGTGCTTTTTCAATGCTTTTCGGCTTGACGCCGAATGCGCTGCGCAAGCGGATGACGACGGAGGCCAGATCATAGCGAGCGCGCCCGGTTTAAATGAAATATTGAACCTTAGGAAAAATTTATTCTTGCCAGTTGATTGATGCGATGCCCTGTGGTAGCCATGTTCTTACGAACAGACGGAGGCATCTGCCATGTGTGGGATAGTAGGATTATTTTTGAAGGACCGTTCGCTTGAGGGTCGTTTGGGCGAATTGCTGAGCGAGATGCTTGTGACGATGACGGACCGTGGTCCGGATTCGGCGGGGATTGCGATCT
>Ga0209373_10000466_pt1 | contig 66035 bp, 71 predicted proteins | sample Higcelweek5metaG_FD_187173 | JGI IMG/M metagenome (GOLD analysis project Ga0209373, IMG submission 187173) | Freshwater pond sediment microbial communities from the University of Edinburgh, under environmental carbon perturbations - High... | ecosystem: Environmental > Aquatic > Freshwater >...
ATGATTTAGTTACCAAGTGAGAGTTAGAACCTGATAATGATTTTATGAATAGAATGTTTTATTCATATGTATTTGTAACATTTCTTTGTGAAAATGATTCATATATTGATAATAAATGTAGAGAAGAGTTCCAATTACTTTCATGAATTGGAATCAATAAAGATAATAAAGAACAATATTTAAGTCATATGTATAATATTGAGAGGTGGAAACATATAACAAAAAATAGTATAGCAGCATCTAATTATTATATTGGTTTATTAAATGTTAAACCTCAATACAACATCTGAGAAAGCTTCTATGAATGACTTGATTTACCGAGACCAAATGATGAAGATTATCCAGATTTGAAATTCAACATGAAAGATATTGTGGCTGAATTACTAGAAAAATGAGTTGCAACTAAGAATGAGGACTGAAGTGTTGGAGTGGTATTCCCTGACGAAGCGAAAATGCCGTCTTGCGTGTTACAAAAGAAAGATGGAACTTGATTGTATCTTACATCAGACCTTGCGGCTATTAAATACAGATTAACTAATTGATGGAATCCTAATAAAATTGTATATTTCGTTGATGTTCGCCAACAATTACATCTGAAACAAGCGTTCTGGATAGCAAAGAAAGCTTGGCCAGAAGCTGAGAAAATTGAGTTAACTCATGCTTATAACGGTTTCATCAAGCTTAAGGAAGGCGCAATGTCTACTCGTAAATGAACTGTAATTTTCTTGAAAGACCTAATTGAAGAATGATATTCTAGAACCGCTCAAATCCTAGAATCAAAATGAAGAAATTGGGAACCAACCAATCCAAATGTTAAGGCAATTACAATTAGCGCTATTAAGTACTCATATTTGTCTCAAGACAGAGAGAAAGATATAGTTTTTGATTGGGACAAGGCACTAAGTTTTGAATGAAACAGTGGCCCATATATTCAGTATGCTTATGTGAGAGCAAGTAATCTACTCAAGAATAGCTGACTTGACGAGTGAAAGTTAAATGAATTTGGCAAGAAAATTGGAAATGCAAGTATAAATCTCTCACAATATGATAAATCTCTGATTAAGAAATTAAACGAGTTTGAATGAAAAGTGCAAGAAACAGCTAACAAATATAAACCTCATATTATCGCACAATATTGCTATGAACTTGCTTCGGAGTTCAATAGCTTCTATGTGAATACCCCAAGGATTCTTGAAGAACAAGATGAGAACCTCCGTAATATCAGACTCACAATAATCTACAAAATAAAAGAAGTCCTTCATAAATGATTCGAACTTCTTGCTATTGATATGCCAGATGAGATGTAGTTATTTAGTTTCTATTGATTTAGTTTTTTGATTTTTTGGAATTATTACGAACATAGTAGTTCCTTCTTTTGCTTTACTATCAAAAGTAATAGTTCATCAATGCATATCAACAATTAATTTCATACTGTAAGTCCCTATTCCATTACCATCTGGCTTACTTGTCTCTACGAACTGTTTTCTGAATACATTTTTCTTTATTCTTTCTGGCATTTCTTTGTCATTATTAACTACAAGCATAACTAAGCCGTCTTGCTCTCTTATATTAATTTTAACTTTTTTTCATTCCGAAGATCATTCAATAGCATTTTTTAATAGATTAAATAAGAGAATATTAATATACATTAATTCTCAATCTACATATATATTTTTCTTGAAATCAATTATATTTCAATACTCATCAATAAATTCAAATTTATCTTCTTTTAATAGCCCCTTACCAACTGATAAACATACTTCTTTTATTATAGAAGTTAGATTAATTTCTTCAAATCTTGGAACAAATAATCATTTTTCCATTCTAATAAAATCTAAATAACAATTGGCTACTCTGATTGTTTTTAATAAAGCATTTCTTATTTCATTAATAACATGAGTCTCATCTTCTGTTAACTTAGTTGCTCATTCATAATTAAAAGTTATATCTAATAATCTTTCTGCCGATCAAAGTGGTCATCTAATATCATGTTGAAGCAAATCCATGGCTCTAAGTTGTCCTAATCTATCCTTTTCTTTTTCTGTTACATCAATAATTGTAAAAATTTCTTTATGTCATTCAGTGGCTACTGAATGAATTTCTATCCATTTATTGGTTCATTTTGGTGTTACAATAGGCAAAATTCAACCATTAACTTCTCAATTATTTTTGAACTCTTTTTTTAATTTATCAAATATATCCTTATCAGCAACGAATTGATTCCAAAATGTGGGATAATCAATTCAGATATAATCACTTGCGTTAATTTCTAATATTTTACACAATGCATCATTCAAAAGAATAAAAGATTTGCTTTGATTATCTGCAAGTCACATCCCATTATTTGTACAACTAAAAACTTTGATATAATCTGAAAATTCATCATTTTTTGGCACAATAAGAGAACTATTCATCACAGATATTTGTCTTAATTCCTTGATACGAGCTTCTTGTAGGTTTTGTAAAGTCTTAAGAAAATTCTTTTTTTGAGCTGGATCAATAATAGATTTAACTAATAATTTGATATTCTTTATTTGTTCATCTACTCAAAAAGAAGCGGACAAAAATTCTTGTTCTGCCTTTTGATACAAAGAAGAATCATTCTCTTTTTCTGGATCGCTATTTAGTCACGATATATCTAATTTATCTCAACTCATTTTGAAACTATAATTGCAATTACATCTGTAATTTATATGAATAAACAACAAAAAGTCAAATATATAAATTGCGTTGCTTTTTGTATTATTTTTCTATAATAAAAGAAAGGATATTAACAAAAATATGGTTAAATTAATAATAAAAAGTGTACATAAAGCCCTGCTAAAAAAAATTATATATAAATGAAAAAAGTATTGTCTTAAAAGCTATAAAAACAGTTATAACATTAAACTTTATAAAGTCTTTGTATATTCTTTATTATTAGTGATTCCTATTTATCCAATATTCACCAATTTTTCTGATAAGTATGATAATAAAACTGATGTTTGAGATATTAATTATTTCTGAAAAAATGATATTTATATTGATAATCCTCTCATAAATTCTTTATTAATTAAAATAATCTCAAATAAACAATTAATTGATCCTCAAATATATTCTCTGTGCCAGAACAATCAGAGATTATTATCTAAAAATGAACAAGATTGAAAATATGAATATCTGATAAATTTAAATATCAAAAAAAATTGTAGTTGTAATAATATCTATATTAAAAACGGAGAAACTATATATATTAAGACTCTTTCGAGGATTAATTTATTAACTTTTAGCTCACTTTTTGATGAATTTACTAATTATAGTGATAGCAAAATTAAAAAACTAATAAAGCTAAAAAATAGTAGTAAAATATGATTACCTCTCTATGAAACAATAAGAAATAATCAAGTGGAGAGTTATAAAAAATCAATTCTAAATTTAATTCTAAAAAAGAGACAAAATCTAAAATATATTATTCCAGTAGTTGGAAAGGAGCTACCAACTACAAGAAACATTATACCAAATGCTGGAAGACCATATAGAGCAAATTACACTGATGGAATTCATCACTGATGGGATATCTTTGCTACAAGATGAACTCCAGTAAGGGCTCTTTGAGATGGAATTATCTATAGAATAAGAAATGATTTTTGTTGGGAAAGTTTTGATAAGATATTATGGAAAAATCTCACAAATAATGACAGATTGATTAACCTTGATGTTTATAGATGAAATCAAGTCTGGATTAAGACTTATGATGGTAATATTACAATATATGCTCATCTTGAGAATATCCCAAAAAATATATATGAGTGAAAAGTAATTAAATCCTCCGAATATCTTGGAGATGTTGGGAGAAGTTGAGTTCCAGATAAGGAATATACTGACTTCCACTTACATTTTGAAATACAAATAAATCCACATGCTTATAAGTCAAATACTCTACTTGATGTTATGCAATGGCCATTTTTTGGCAAGTGAAAAAAATATGATGATCTAATTGAATGACAGAATAAATTGTTTGTTAAATAATTCCGTGTTCCTTCAGGGTCTCAACTTGATTCTTGTTGAGAACTGTAGCAATTTCTTCTTCTGTAATATTTCTTAAATTATCAACACTTCAAGCTAGTTTTAATAGTTTTTGTCTGGTTTTTGCTCAGAATCCTGGGAGTTCTTCTAGGATATTTTTCTTCATTGCGACATTGCGTTTATCGCGGTTAAATGAGATTGCGAATCTATGAGCCTCATCTCTTATCTTCTGGATTAACATTAATTCTGGAGATTCTTTGGGGATTATTATTGGATCTGATATATTCGGAATGAAAACTTCCTCTTCTCTCTTGGCTATTGAACAAATGTTCGGGAATGCGAAATTCTCATCTAAATTAAAATCTTTTATTATTTCATTAATTCAATCTATAGCAGAACTTAGTTGTCATTTTCATCAGTCTATTATGAGCAAATCTGGCCAATTATTAAGTTTAATAGCTTCTTGAGTCCTTCTTGATAGGATTTCTTTGAGCGATTTGAAATCATCAATTTCTCATTCTACAATAGTTTTCAACTTGTATTTCTTGTATCTTGAAGAATCGGATTTTCAGTTAATTATAACACTTCTTGATGCTACAGTGTTAGTTCCGCCAAGGTGTGAAATATCATAACATTCAAATATTATGTCCTTGTTTCCCAAAGATTTTAATCATAGAATATCAAGAATGTTTTGCTGAGTTTTTTTAGTAAAGGTTCTTTTCTGTATCTGAGATAACTCCTCTCTGTAAGCGAAATTAAGTAGATTATTTTTTGTGAAATTAATGATTTCAATCTTATTCCCAATACTCGGATTTTCTACCTTAATTCCATGGAATTTAAAATATGTAAGAATTGCTTTGTCTTTGATTATTTCCGGCGTAATAATTGTAACATTTCACTTATTATCTTCATTTTCTACATATTTTTCTTGCAGATATTGCAATAAAATCATCTCAATATCTTCTTCAAGTTCATTGTCAATCCTTGTTGATATAATACCAGAAACTGCGCCTCACCTAATTTGTGTTAATCAGATGAAAACTTTCTTATATTTATCAAGAACGACAATTATATCATTGTCTCATGGAATAATATCTCTTGCAATTTGTTTCTCTCTAAGTTCCTTAATATTCTTAATTGTATCTCTCAGTTTGGTTGCTTCTTCGAATTCTAAATTTTTTACCTTTTCTGCCATTTGGGATTCAAGATTAGATAGAATTCATGATGTATTTCATTTAAGAAAATTCTTTATTCTAGCTATATTTTCTAGATAAATATCTTTTGAGTCCTTATGTAACAAACAAGGTCAAGTACAGACATTGATGTAATAATCAAGACATGGAACATTCTGGATTCAATTTTTGTTTAGAATCGTAAGTCACTTCTCATTCTCTCAGAATTTGATATGACAAGAGCGAATTTTAAATAATTTCTTAATATTATATAGAAGACTGAAGGCATTAATAGTACTAGAATATGGTCAGAAATAATCTCCAGAATTAGTCTTGATTCTTGTCTTAATTACTTCTGGAATTAATTCATTGGTTATTTTAATATAGGTCAGATTTTTATCATCCTTCATTAAAACATTATATTTTGGTCTATTTGTTTTAATTAAATTTGTTTCTAAAATAAGCGCCTCAACTTCATTTTTTGTTTCAACAAAAGCAATATCTCAGATTTGTGAAACCATATTTTGTTTAGCAAAATTAAGTTTTGACTTACCATTAAAATAAGAATTAACTCTAGATTTGAGATTTACAGATTTACCTACATAAATAATTTTTCATTTTTCATTTTTCATCAAATACACTCAAGATGTATGAGGCAGGTTTTTTAATATGTCATCCAATTTTTTCATTTTACAAGCAAAATTTAAAACAAACAATTTTATTTTTAATGATTTTTATTATAATGCCATTTGTAATTTATCAAATTTATGAATAAAAAAGGTTCTATTCTTCTTTGGACAATGTTTGTATCACTATTTATAGTGTCCTTTTTTGTCGCATATCAAAGCGGAATACTCACTGCAATCAAATCTTCTGCAAGTAAATGAGACAAGTTTGCTAGTTATAACTCTCTTGATTCATATTTTAATTCTCTCAAAAACAATCCTCATGAAATTTGAGAAATTTGAGATTATAGAATAAATTCTCTGGATTATACTGAATATTTATCATTTAGTGGTTATCTTATAAATAATGAAACTACTGAATATTGGATAACATGAACTTGATGAACAACTACAACTCTTAACTGAAATCTTGTTGAATGATGACCAATAGAATACAATGTAATATCGTTTAACACTTGATCTGAAAATATTGCGGCGATATATTCTAGCGGATATACCACTGAGTGAAATTCTTTTACTATTACACTTGATACATCCAAGAATTTTAATATAATTGCTGTTCATAATCTATGATGACTTGCAAGCTATAATATAAGCAAATGAAATACGAATATATTACCACCAAGTAATAAATATGCTATTTATAGGAAATATAATTACATGTATAGTTTTATATGAAATAGAGAAGTTATTAATTTTGTCAGATGAACCTCTGGAATAGATTATGATAGTTTTGATATATTTTTAAATTCTTCTAATTATTAGTTATGAATAAAGATTATTACAATATATTATGAGTCGGTAAATGAGCTACAGAAGCTGAAATCAAGAAAGCTTATCGTAAAAAGGCTATGGAATTTCATCCTGATAAAAATAAATGAAATAAAGACGCGGAAGCAAAATTTAAAGAAATAAATGAGGCTTACCAGACTCTTGGAGATAGTAAAAAAAGACAGCAATATGATACATTCTGAAGTGCTTGATCTAATTTTTGATGAAGTTGAGGACAATGATTCTGAGGATTTGAAGATTTATTCAGAAATGCTTCTTGATGAAGAAGCCAATCATATTCTTCAGAGAGTTTTGATATTAATGATCTATTCTGAGATATGTTTACTGGATGAAGGAAATCAAAAACTCAAAGTAATTATTCTGATTCTTTTAGTAATTATGGTAGACAAAATGCCCAAGAACCAAAAAAGCAGGAAGTTAAACCAAAACTAGATGTAGAAAAAACATTTGAAGTACCAATAATGGACTTAATTCTATGAACTAAACTTGATATCCAGACCGTATATAATGAGAATCTAAAATTAAAAATACCTGAATGAACTAAAGGTGGAACCAAGTTTAAAATCAAATGAAAATGAAGAATAAGTGAATGAAAAATTTGAGATTTGTATATTCTAATTGAGGCAAAAATGCCAAAAAACATCCCAGAAGATGTGAGAAAATTACTTGAGAGTATTAAATATAGACTATAATTTTTGACAAAAACAAGCAAAACAGTATAATTTAAGTTATACTGTTTTATTTTTACCATGGAAAATCTAGATACAAGAAAAATACTCAAGCCTGTTAATTCTCAGAATATGTGTTATGAATTGGGGAAATGGGTAAAATACCGCTATAATATTATTATGGCAGGTAAAAATCAGACCAAGATAACAAGGATAAGAGAAGAGGAGGAAAATAGATTAAGAAATAGAATTAAGGTTGGTGATAATATTAGAGTTGTAGCTGAAGAAAGCCAAAATTACAAAAAACTTGTTGAAGAACTAAAACAAGATTCAAATAAAAAAAGGCTTATAATCTGATGATGAGCTGCATATTGAGTTGTTTCATTTCTGATAGCAAAAAATTTGATGGAATCATGAATAAATTTTAATTCACTAGTTTGATCAAGTTCTTGAGCTATTATTGCACTACTTTTGGCCACGAACAATTTAGATGAAAAAAATATTGGTTATTTTATTGTATGATTGGATAAAGAAATTAGTCCATCAAAACTTTGATTTTTCTTAGCAATCAAATTATTACCATTTAGTACCGAATTCATTGAGCAAGTAGATTGAAAAGAGGCCAAGTTATCTCTTGAGGAAAAACAAGAAATTTGTTTAAGAATTTCTACCAAAATAAATGATTATAAGGAACTCCCGGGCCTACTCTCTTCAAATTGAGAAGTCAGTATATCATGAATTACTAAATTAATTAATAAAGAAATCGGGAGGAATATCAAAATTAGCAAACTGACTTTTAATGATGTAAATAGAACTTACGATAAAAAATTATCAGCAATGTCTTCTGTATTAACAAAAAGGTCAAGAAAAAAATGATGAAACCTCGTTCTTCCAAAACCAGAAAAAATAGAATTCAAATGAGGTTATCCAGTTCTTGATTGAATTCTACATTCTTGTTGAGCGTCTTGATTTGTTGATAAGAAAAAAGTGAAAAATCTGAAACTTTTCACATTAGATTCAATGTTTGCCTGATGACAATACCAGAATGAATTTTCTAAAACTGAGAAATATTCTAATGTACTTATTCATACTGATTGGTATTTCTGATTAATGAGATTACTATTACCTTGATATTGAGAAAATAATTATGTTGTTAGCCCAAAATTATTCTGAACTGATTGTTATGATTCATCCCCAAAATCAATCGCGCAACTAACAAATATCGCCAACGAATTAATTGGAAAAAATAAATAATTCAATATACTTACCAGATTAGAAGTTATAAAAATCACGAATGCAAAAATTCAAAAAATATATTCTACTAGATAGTATAAGGTCTTGCCTCAATGTTGGTGCAATAATGCGCACTTGTGATTGAGCTGGATTTGATTGAGTATTTTTCACTGGATTCACACCAACTCCACCAAGGAAGGAAATCTCAAAAACAGCAATCTGAGCTGAGAACTATATTAATTGGGAATATTATGAAAATCCTCTAGATATAATTGAAAAACTGAAAAAAGATTGATGTAAAATTATAGTTCTTGAGCTTGATAAAACAAGTATTGATTTTAGACAAGTTGAGAAAATAGATTCTGATATATGTATAGTACTTGGAAATGAAATAACTTGAGTAAATAGAGAAATTATCAAAAATGCTGATATTCTAGTTGAGATACCAATGCTATGACAAAAACAATCTCTCAATGTCGCAACTTCTGCTGGAATTTTAATGTATAAGTTTGTTTAGAATTGGCGAAAAACAAAACAATAATTTTGATTTATTGAGCTTTATGTATATACTCCGAAATTGTATATAAATAACCAGAAATAGTAAATGTTAAGAAAAATTATTCCACTTATTTTAATTAGCTTTTTTTTATTGTCTTGCAGCCAAACACCAAGAGATGTTTTTGATCCAGAAGTTGCAAAAAGTTTTAAAACAAAAGATATAGAAAGTCCATTTTTCTGAGATTCAAATGCGAAAATCCAATTAGTAATCTACTCTGATTTTCAATGTCCTGCTTGTATTAGATTCGAAAATGCTATAGGTCTAAAATTATTAAATGATTATGCACTAACAAATAAAGTCGGCCTGACTTATAAGAATTATCCTCTTAATATACATAAAAATGCTCCAGAAGATTCTCTTGCCGCTATGTGTGCGCATGAACAAGATAAATATAAAGAGTTTGCCATAAACATGTACAAACTAGAAGAAGAAAAGAATTGATTAATTCTTACTACAGAAGATAGGCAATGAGTTGCGACTAAGTCGTGACTTGATATGACAAAATTCAATAAATGTGTACTTGAATGAAGATATGTAGAAAAAATCAAAAAAGATATGACTGAATGAGACCAAATCTGACTACAATGAACTCCTAGTGTTTACGCCAATTGAGTCTTAATGAGTTATGATAGTGAGGAATGATTCTTCAAGATGGTGGATTGATTAATACAAAGTAAATAAATTATTATTTAACTATTTTCTTATGAAAAAATTATTAGCAATTTGTATAATTAGTGTACTTGCTTTCTTTAATGCGGCATATCTTACAGTTCAGAATTACAAAATTGAACACGCTCCAAAATGAAGCATCAGTTCATTCTGTGATATTAACAACAGTTTCTCTTGTACTACAGTATTATCAAGTCCATATTCTAAAGTATTCTGATTACCGTTCCCTGCAATCGCAATGCTTGTGTATCCAATAATATTTGCTATTGCTTTTCTTGGAATGCAGAGAATTATTAAGAAACCTTTTCATATTCTCACAGCTTTATGAATTGGTTGAACATTGTTTAATTCATACTTTATTTCTCAAGAAATCTTGTATATCTGATCATTTTGTCCACTATGCCTATGATGTACTGGAATGATAATTACCATAGCTATTCTTTCTATTGTTTGAATTTTTAGTAATTTTGACAAAGAACAAAAGAAATGATGAGTAAATAAAATTAAAGCGTAATTATAAAAGTTAACTAAAAAATCTCTCTTTCGAGAGATTTTTTTTTAGATTTTTGCTGCTTCGGTTTTTTCCGCTTCACCTTTACGTGATGTAACCATATCACGTTCTCATGCACGAATATATTTAGTAAATATTGGTGCTTCTTCTTGTATTAGTTCGAATAATTTTAATTCTAAATTCCTATAGCTGTGGTGTGCATGAGGCGTAGTTCTTAGCTCAATCACATAAGCTAATTGACCTGGATCCATTTCATTAGTTGTTCTTACTAAGTGTCAAAGTGCTGCAACATACTCAACCAAAAACGGATTTTCTTTAATTACTTTTCTTCATAATTCTGTTACTTCTGTCATCACTTCATCATACATTATTTTGAACTCTTCCATTCATGGTAAATCTATATACTCTGGATAATCATAACCATGAATTGAAGTTACTCATTGCCAAATTTGATTTGTTGCCCTCTGTCTTTGTATATCCCTATAAGCTCAAAAATCTAGTAAAAATTCTACCATAACACTAGAGTGTTGTAATGCTCTGGGCATTCTATCAAATTTTCCTCTTTTTGATATAGCTTTTGCCATTAATTCTTCTTTTTGTGGTAAGTTCATTTGCTCTACAATTTTAAGACATTCAGTGAAGCTTTTACCATATTTACGCGATGATTCGAATAAAATACTCGCCAAAATATTATCATCAAGATTTCAATCAAATATCAATTGTACCCTTTCATTATCGCTTATGCCTTTAGATATTTCTGGTAATTCTTCTTGGGCAAACATTCAATCCACATAATCTAATAAATCTTTCGTTCTCTCTATTTCGAAGTCATTTTTTGCAACATGTTTTAGTAATCAAGGAGTAATTTGAACAGCTTCATTATAAATTGCTTGTGCAATTTGTCTTGATTCTGCAAGAGGATGAGATAACATCCAAGTTAAATGTGATTCTAGAGTTCTAGTCTGGAATGTACAACCAAGCTTAGTTGCAGTTGTTGAAGGTAATAAATATCTACAAATATCAAATGCCTTAGTGTTAACTGTAGAATTATATGCTCACTCAGTTTTGAATTCATCTCTATTAAATATTTTATTATCCATAAGAACTTTTCTAACTATAACAAGAGCTTTTTCGTATATATCAAATAATTTCTCGTTTAATTTAATAATTTCATCTTTATAGACGGAATTAATAATCTCGTCAGGGAAAAGCAGACTTTCTCTATTGAATTCCATATATCTTGTTGATGTTTCCTGGAAAGCACCAAGTGCCGGAAATGGAGCCTCGATAATCTTAGTAAAAGCTTGGCTAACTCACTCTACAACAAGTCTTACTTGATCAGAATCTTTGAGTGAATTGTGTCAGTACTGAACTCACCATTTTTCAAGAAAAGAAGCGGCTCTATCGTAGAAATATTGTAATTTTACATCATTTTTTGTTGCGATAGTCTTAGCCAATTCTTCAATACTAACATATTCATCTTCTCAAATTAATCATTTATCAAATGCTTTTTTCTGATCTTCAAAAATTTTCAAAAATCTATCTCTTAGTGAGAGGTGACTTCTGGAATATTGTCAGACCAAAAAAGCCCACACTTGACTAGGTAGTGTATCTCTCGCACAATAAACATTTTTATCTATATTTGTGAAAAAATATTCTAAGACAATTCTTTCAGAAGCCGTAAATTCTCTCGCATTAATAAGCCTAGAAAGTGTTCAAGTATTCATAAGCAATAATTCTTAAATGATTATTAAAATGATTTTAATAAAAAGTCAAAAAATACCAAATGATTTTTGGAAAATATGTTAGTTAGGACTTATATAAAACAATTTTTGACAAGAGGCAAAAATTCTGATAATATAAGAGCATAGATATTAATATTCTCTAATGGCTACTATTCCTTGAAAATCAGAATTACATAATGTACTCAGAAATGAGTATCCCAAAGCAGAAAGACAAGATAAACAAAGATGAACTAATTGCGCATGATTTTTTCTTAATTATCTTAAGGAATGACCAGATGGGAAAAAAGCGAATATTAGATTTTTCGTGAAAAAGGGCTTCGTAAGAGCAATTCCCATAGAGCGCTTCGAAGAAGAAATGAAATTAGTAAAAGATACTTTTGGTAATCTTATACCAAACCAATCATTTATAAGATGAGAAGATTGAATTATCTACGTATTCTGTTCACCAGTAAATATAAAATGTGACATATTTGAAAAAGACAACTTTGAGTATGTGCTAGAATTAGCAAAAATTAATAAAAGATTCTTAAAACAATTAAAATATTTCGTAAGACAATTCCGTAAACTTGAATCTAGCTGACATATTCTTGACCTTCATTGAGCCGAGAATCTCATAATTTCAGATGATAATAAGCTGTTCTACCTAGATAGTTTTTTGGTATTTTATGATGCAAAACATATCAGAGAAGATTCTGAAAAAAATATTAAAATCCTAGAATGAATTATTACAGAAGCCGAAAAATTCCAATCACAAAATCAAGAATAAATTTGACAATTAAATCTCCTTGTATATCATTATAAGCACTAAATCTAACCAACCCCGAGTTATGGTTGCACAACTTGTTACGACATCTACAACTACAACTTCTACCAAGTAGGGGCATTTTGATGAAATAAAATCTCAAAACTCCTACTATAAACGTAGGAGTTTTTTAATACTAATTTAACCAAACCACACTATGAAACATAAAATAAGTACTATCCGCCATTCCCTGTCGCACATAATGGCTCAAGCAGTAAAATCTACTTATCCAGAAGTTAAGATGGCTATCGGGCCAGATATTGAGAATTGATTCTATTATGATTTTGATTTCTGAGAAGTTGAATTCAAGGAGGAGAATCTCAAGGAAATTGAGAAAAAAATGAAAAATATTATCAAACAGAATCAGAAGTTTGAAAAATATTCTCTTCCAGTTGCAGAAGCCGTGAAAGCCTTAAAAGCAAAATGAGAAATCTATAAAGTAGAAATGGCTGAAGATTTAGTAAAAACTGGAGAAACTGAGATTAGTTTTTATAGAAATGTAACTCAACAATGAGCTGAGACTTTCGTAGATATGTGTCGCGGTCCTCATGTGGAGAAATCTCTTGATATAGACGAGAATGCATTTAAGCTTGATAAAATCGCTTGAGCCTACTGGAAATGAGATTCTGATAAAATTATGCTAACTCGTATTTATGGTTTTGCTTTTGAGTCTAGAGAAGCTCTTGATGAACATATAAGATTACTAGAAGAAGCAAAGAAAAGAGATCATAGAGTGCTTGGTAAGAAGCTAAAATTATTTGCTTTTTCTGATAAAGTTGGTCTTGGTCTGCCATTATGGATGCCAAACTGAGCAATGTTATGGAAGCAAGTTGAGGATTTTTGGAAAGAAGCACATGAGAAAAATGGTTATGATTTTGTAAGAACTCCACACATTGGGAATAAAACTCTTTGGGAGACTTCAGGTCACTGGGGATTCTATGCTGATAGTATGTATCCGCCAATGGAAGTTGGACAGAACCTTGAAGAAGTGAATGCATGAATTAAGGCAAAAGAGAGTGAGACTTTTCTACTAAAACCAATGAACTGCCCATTTCATGTTGAGATTTATAATGAAGAACCTAAGAGTTATAGAGAATTCCCTCTTAGATGGTGTGAGACAGGAACTGTTTATAGATTTGAGAAAAAATGACAACTAAGTTGACTAACGCGCGTAAGATGATTCACTCAAGATGATGCTCATATAATGTGTCGCAAGGATCAAGTTGAGGAAGAATTGAAGAGAGTTGTTAATTTTATCTTATATATCTATGAGAGTTTCTGATTTGATAAAAACACTGTTAAAGTATATTTATCACTCAGAGATCCTAATAACAAAAGTAAATATGCAGGAAATGACGAAGGTTGGGATTTAACTCAGACTGTATTAGAGAAGATCGCAAAAGAAATGAAACTAGACTACACTGCGGAAGAATGAGAAGCAGCATTCTACGGGCCAAAACTTGATTTTAAATTAAAAGATGTATTAGGTCGTGAATGGCAATGTTCAACTCTACAATTTGACTTCAATCTTCCTGAGAGGTTTGATATGACATTCGTGAATGATAAATGAGAACACGAAAGACCATATATGCTACATAGAGCGTTATTTGGTTCATTTGAGAGATTCATAGGATTGCTTATAGAACATTACGCTTGAGCTTTCCCAGTTTGGCTAGCACCAGAACAAGTGAAAATTGTGCCTGTTTCTGACGTTTTCTTGTCTTACGCTGACGAAGTATACTCAGAGCTTAGAAAAGTCTGAATAAGAGTAAAAATTGATGATTCTACAGATAGTCTTAATAAGAAGGTAAGGAACGCAGAAATGCAAAAAATACCATATATTCTAGTTATCTGAGAAAAAGAAGTTAATGAAAAAACTGTTGCAATCAGAAACTACAAAACAAAAGAACAAAGCGAAGCAAAAATTGCTGAGTTTGTAACTCTTATTCTTGAGGAGATTAAGAATAAGAGATAACATATTAGAAATCTTTATTCAAAATAAGTCCACTCTGTGGACTTATTTTATTATATATAACTTGTAAAATATGAAATCCTGGAATTCCAACTCAATAAGTGCTACTAAAAAAAGGGGCTCTTCTACCGCAAACGGTATCAGAATGACAATAACGGGAGAAATAATAAAGGCTTCATCAACTTACAGGTTAAGTTATATAGAAATCCTAACCCCCGCCCAGAAGGGGTTAAGGGGTGAAAATGATGCCAAATATAACTGATAATTTTGCTAATAAAAATTAATGCAGAAACTTTTTTCACCACTTAAACTTTTGCATACTTTTGTAACCAAAAGTATTCTTTCAAATATGACGATTAAAAAAGTATCTAAAGATTAGGTATTTTAACTCTTATGAGTTAATGGTTCGACAAGCTCACAATGACAAGACTCTCTCTTCTTCCTAACAAAAAGTATATTTAAATCAAACCAACATAACAAAAAACTTCAGTTTTCACTGAAGTTTTTTTAAGATTTAATTTGATTATTATTTTGCAGCTTTATCTTTCTTTGAATTAATTTTCACAGGAGCTTCTTTTACAACTGTAAGTTCAACTTTACCTCCTGCTTTCTCAATTTGTTTAAGTGCTTCTTTAGAAACCTTATCAGCTTCAACGGTTACAGCAACTTTGATTTCTCAGTTAGCTAGGATTTTTACCATATCAGTTTCTTTGCTGATAATTCATTTTACTATTAATACTAGTTTAGTAATATCTGTAGTTCCAGCTTCTGCAATTTTTGCAAGAGTAGAAAGATTAACAGCAGTACATTTAACTTGATTAACAGCAGTGAATCATCTCATTTTTGGCATTCTCATGAATAGTGGAGATTGTCCTCATTCAAAAGAAGGGCTAAATTTTGCTCATTTTCTAGCGTTTTGACCTTTACATCCTTTTCAAGAGAAAGTTCATTTTCCAGATCAGTTTCCACGACCAAGTCTTTTTGATGTATGTGTTGAACCAGTACTTGGTTTAATGTTAGCGTGAGTAATCATAGGATTTAATTAAAATTACATAAAATATTATTTTGCTTTTTTAGCTGCTGGTTTTTTTGGAGTTTCTTTTTTTGCAGCAGGTTTTTTGGTTTCAGCTTTTACAACTTTTTCTTCTTTAACTTCTAACTTCACTTCTTCTTTCATTTCTGGAGCTTTTGGAGCTTCTACCTTTATCTCTTCTTGAGTAATAACAGTTTCAGCTTTTTTTACAACATTCACAGTCTTGATTAGAGAAAGTGCTTTAATAGTTGCTCTAGCGTTAGTGATTTGATTATTACAACCATATCTTTTACCAATTATATCTTTAATTCAAGATACAGAGATAATTTTACGAACTGCTCATCAAGCAATAATTCAAGTACCTTGAGATGCTGGATGTAACATAACTGAAGCTGATTTGAAATCTGCAGTAACATTGTGAGCAATAGTACCATCTATAATTTGGAATTTTAAGATGTTCTTTTTTGCATCACGAACTGCTTTTTCTATAGCAACAACTACTTCTCAAGCCTTACCGATACCAAGACCCACACGTCATTTACCGTCTCCGATAACTACTGACGCTCTAAATCTTAATTGGCGACCTCAAGCGGTTACACGAGTAACTCTATCAATATTTAAAAGTTCTTCTCTGAATTCTTTAGGCGCAGCGTCTCTGAATCCTCATTTTTTTGGAGCTTCTTTTGTCATAAAAACAATTGAAAAATAAAAGAATTAAAATTTTAGTCATTTTTCTCTAGCTGCATCAGCAAGAGTTTTTACACGACCCATATACATAAAACCACCTCTATCGAAAACAACTTCTTTAATACCAAGATCCATTGCTTTCTTTGCTATTTCTTGACCAACTAATGAAGCTTTTTCTAGTTTTGTTCATTTTGTTATTTTTATATCAGAAGCAGCACAGATTGTTTTTTGTGCAACATCATCAATTACTTGAGCATAAATATTTGCATTACTTCTATACACGTTTAATCTTGGTCTAGAAGCTGTACCAGAAATTTTTGCCCTGATACGATTATGTCTAGTTGCTAATGCAATAAATTTTTTTAACATATTTTAATAATTAATTACTATATTTAGAATTATTTTTTACCTCAAGTTTTTCAAGCTTTTCTTCTTACATATTCTCAAGTATATCTGATTCATTTTCCTTTGTATGGTTCTGGTTTTTTAATTGCTCTAATTTTTGAAGCAAAGAATCAAACTAGTTGTTTATCAATTCATCTAATATAAATCATATTCTTGTTCGTAGCATCTGCTTCTAATTTAATTCACTCTGGAGCAATTAATTCAACTTTATGAGAAAATCATACAGCAAGATTAAGTTTGTTAGTTCCAACAACATCAAATTTGTATCAAACTCAAATAATTTCTAGAGATTTTTCAAATCATTTAGTTACTCAGATTATCATATTATTAACAAGAGTTCTAGTTAATCCCCATACTCATTTTTGAAATCAATCATTCTCATCAGCTATAGAAACAGTAAGTTCATTCTCAGCTTGTGTAAGTGTAACAAAGTCTCTAATATCTTGTGTTAATTGACCTTTTGGTCATTTAACAGTAACAACACTATTGTTAACCTCTACAGTAACTCATGATGGAATTTGAATATGTGCTTTTCAAATACGTGACATAATTTTATTTATTAGTTAAATATTTTAATAAACTTCACAAAGTAGTTCTCCTCATATACTTAATGATCTAGCTTCATAACCAGTCATTACTCATTTTGGAGTAGAAACTATATATATTCAGAGACCATTTCTAGATTTTTTAATTTCTGAATGTTTAATATATATTCTTTGACCTGGTTTTGATATTCTTCTAAAAGTAGGAATATATTTAGTTACACGAACGTTATTCAACTCAATAACTAAATCTTTTTTACCATCACCTAAATCTTCTACTTCATAAGAAACAATATATTTGTTCTTTTTTAAAATTCTAAGCAGTTCACCTTTTATTTTTGAATATGGAGCACGAACAGTTGAAAGACGAGCTAAGTAGCCGTTTCTAATACGTGTTAATAAGTCTGCTATTGTATCGTTTGTCATAATTACTTTTTAAAGTTTATAATTAAATATAGATAATTTTACCAACTTGATTTTCTTACACCAATCAATTCTCAGTTATTTGCTCTTTCTCTAATACAAATACGACACATATCGAATTTTCCATAATATCATCTTACTCTTCAGCAAATTGAACATCTGTGGTATAATTTTGTAGAAAATTTAACTTTTTTTCAAGCTAGAAACATACGATTTGCTTTTTCGCTATTTCTTCTACATTTGATTTCTAAAGCTTTTCTTGCCATATTGTTTTTAAAAGTAAATAAATTATTTTTGGAATGGGTATCCTAATGCTAGTAAAAGTGCCTTATTGTGCTCTTTGTTATTTCATTTAATTTTTAGTGTAATTTGCATACCATATGGTTTAACTACATCCTGTTGTGGAACTTCTGGGAAAATTGTGTGTTCTTTAATTCAGCAATTGTAATTTCATTCTCTATCAAAAGATTTATTAGAAAATCATCTAAAGTCTCTGATTCTAGGTCCGATGATATGTATGAATTTTTCTAAGAAGTAAAACATTTTGTCTCATCTTAGAGTAACCATAATACCAACTGGCATTCATTCACGAAGTTTGAAGTTCGAGATTGATTTTTTTGCATTCTTCACTACTGGAGCTTGTCATGCAATTAGAGCAAGATCATTTTTTAAAACACTAATATCTTTTCATCAGTTTCTAACAAATGTACCAATACCCATATTCAGAACTATTTTTTCTAGTCTTGGTATTTCCATAACATTTTTGATTCCTAGTTCTTTTTGGAGTTTTGGAAGTATGTTTTTCTTGTAATTATCTTTGAATGACATATTTACTAAATTAATAATTTAATTGGACTTACTAAATTTTTTTACCTGTTTTCTTAGAAATTCTTTCTTTTTTACCAGCTTCAATTCTATAACCTACACGAGTTGTTTTACCTGTAGAATCAATTAACATAACATTTGATGCGTCGATTGATCTTTCAGTTTTAACAATTTGCCCAGGAGTAGTTCATTGTTTTTTGATGTGGCGAGTGACTATATTAACTCCCTCAACCAAAACACGGCTAGCCTTAGTATCAACAGAAAGGATTTTACCTTCCTTTCCTTTATCTTTTCAAGCGATTATTTTAACCTTATCTCAAGTGTGTACTTTCATAGTTTTTTAAAATTATATATAATTTTTAGTTTTATATTTTCTATTTTTAATTCTTATAACACTTCTGGTGCAAGACTTATGATTTTTTGGAATCCTTTTAGTCTTAATTCTCTAAATACTGGTCAGAATACACGAGTAGATTTTGGTTCACCGCTATCATTTATAATTACACATGCATTATCATCTGATTTCACATAACTTCCATCTTTTCTTTTTACTGGGTACATAGTTCTAACTACTACAGCTTTTACTACAGATTTTTTCTTGATGTTTCATTGTGGAAGAGCTTTTTTAACTGAACATACAATAATATCTCCAACGTAAGCGTATCTTCTTTTTGATCATCCAAGTACTTTGATGCACAAAACTTCTTTTGCTCAACTGTTATCTGCAACAACTAATCTTGACTCTGCTTGTATCATAATTAATTTTTTAAATTATTTAGTAATAGGGGAATTAAAATAAATTTTATGCAATTACCCATCTTTTTAACTTACTTAAAGGAATAGATTCCTTTATAGTAACTGTATCTCATTCTTTACAAGTATTGTTCTCATCGTGAGCATAGAACTTGTTTGAAGTCTTATACTTCTTTTTATATTTAGGATGAATTTTGTAGCTATCAACTTGTACTACTATTGTTTTATTCATCTTTGAGCTTACAACTGTTCAAGTTTTTGTTCTCATTTTTAAGTAAATTAAAAAAATAATTAATTAGCGTTTATATAAGTATTCAATCTAGCAATATATGCTCTATGAACTTTTAATAAATGAGGTTGTTTTAATTCATTTGCTAAATGTTTCATATTTAATACATAAAGTTCTTTTTGCGCAGCTTTTAGTTCTTTCCTAAGAGCTTCTGCATCAAGGGCTGCTAGAGCTTTATTATCTTTTAGTTCTTTTGTTCATTTCATAATCTAATTAAATTATTCTGCTAAAGTTTTAGTTTTTAGTGGAAGTTTGTAAGAGGCAAGACGAAATGCTTCCCTTGCAACTTCCGGCGTTACTCATGATAATTCAAAGAGTACTCTACCGCGTTTTACAGGAGCGACATACATTTCTACACTACCCTTACCTCAACCCATCGGAACTTCTAATGGTTTTTTAGTATAAGGCTTATCTGGAAATATTCTAATCCAAAGTTTTCATCCACGTTTCAAAAAACGTACTATAGCTCTACGAGCTGATTCTATTTGTCTAGAAGTAATAAATCCTTGTTCGACAGTTTTAAGCGCATAATCACCAAATGATACAGTCGAACCACGAACAGCAATTCATTTAAGAACTCATCTGTGTGCTTTTCTATATTTAGTTTTCTTTGGTTGTAACATTGTTTTTTAAGCTTAGGTAGTATAATTAATTAATTTATTTGTCAAATTATTATTTCTTATTTTTATAAATGTCTCATTTATAAATCCATACTTTAACTCCGATAACTCAATAGATTGTGTTTGCTCTCTCAGTAACGTAATCAATATCAGCTCTAACAGTTTGAGTAGGAATATTTCATTCTTTGTAAGTTTCTGTTCTTGCAATTTCAACTCAGTTAAGACGACCAGAACATATAACCTTAATTCATAAACCTCCTTTTTCCATTGTTTTTTGGATTGCATTCTTAACAACTCTTCTATAAGGTAATTTTTTCTCAACTTGTCTTGCTATCATATCAGCAACTATTGCAGCATTTAATTCAGGTTTTTTGATTTCTTTTACATCAATACCGAATATCATTTTGAACTTAGCAGATAATTTTGTTTCAAGGTCTGATACTCAATCTCAGTTTTTTCCTAATACTAGAGCAACTTTTGAAGTATAAATTACAACATTAGTTTTTTCATTAGTATAGTTAACAAAAATATTTCAAACAGGAATACCTTTAAGAAAGTTCTTTACAAAGTTTCTGATCTCAACATCAGTAGAAACTTTTTTTGGATACTCTTTCTCTCCAAAGTAAGCACTTGTTTTCCAAGTTTTTATGTATCAAATTCTAAACGAAAGTGGGCTAACTTTATGTCCCATAATATAAGGTAATTATTAATTAATATTATTTAACTTTTAGTTCAACAAGTATATTTGTCGTTCTTTTTAGGATTCTATGACTACGTCATCTAGAAATTGGATTTCATCTTTTATACACCGCTCATTTACTAGCATTAATAGTGCTTACTACTAAGTTAGCCATTTCTTGATTATCATTAGTTTTTGCATTAGCCGCAGCACTAGCTATAACCTTATACAGAAGCCCAGATCATTTATTTGGCATATATTTTAATATATCCAAAGCCTTATTAACATCCATATTTCTAACTATAGTAGCTACAACATTTAGTTTTTTTGGCGATATTCTTATGTTTTTAGCGTATGCCTTCATGGTATAATTTTTATTATTCTAAAATTAAAGTTTTATTGTTTATTATTTTCTTCAAGCGTGACCAATGAATTTTCTAGTCATAGAGAATTCTCATAATTTATGACCTACCATATTTTCTGTAACAAATACTGGAATATGAGACTTACCATTATGCACTCAGAAAGTGTTTCAAACAAATTCTGGAATAATTGTACAGTTTCTTGCCCAAGTCTTAATAACAGACTTTTTTCAAGATTCTCACATTTTTGTAACCTTTGCTACTAATCTTTCATAGATGTAAGGTCATTTTTTTAAACTTCTTGTCATATATAAAAACTTTAGTTATATTAAATTATTTATTCATTAGTTTACCTTTCCTTGTTCTTAGTATCCATCTTGTAGTATCTTTTCTTCTTCTGGTTTTAACTCATAGAGCTGGTTTCCCCCAAGGTGTTTTTGGATATGGCATACCAATTGACGAATGTCATTCTCAACCTCAATGTGGATGATCAACAGGATTCATTGATTTACCTAGAACTGTTGGTCTTTTACCCATCCATCTTGATCTTCAGGCTTTACCTATTGTTACTTGATTATGGTCTGTATTAGATACAACTCAGATTGTAGCAAAACATTTTTTATGTACTAATCTAATTTCTCATGATGGCATTTTTAATTGTGTATATTCTCATTCTTGTGAAAGAACTAGAGCACTTGTTCAAGCTGATCTTACTGAGCTTGCTCATTTACCAACTATTAATTCTACATTATACACTGTTAATCAAACTGGAACATTTCCAACTTCTGTTCTATTACCACTTACTGGTTTTGCATTAGCAGAAGTAACGATAACATCACCAACTTTTACATCTTTATGAGCTAGAATATATCTTCTCTCTCAATCACGGTAACATATTAAAGAGATATAAGCAGTTCTATATGGATCATATTCTACAGTTTCAACTTTTGCTGGAATATCTAATTTATCTGTGAAGAAAAAATCAACCATTCTGTAAAGTTGTTTGTGTCAACCTCATTGGTGTCTTACTGTAATACTACCAGTATTATTTCTACCAGAAGATTTTCTTATATTGCACATCAAAGGCTTATAAGGTTTTTTTGTGGTAAGCTCCTCAAAAGTGTAGCCACTCATTTGACGTCTTGCGTTTGTCGTAGGATTATATTTCTTAATTGCCATAAAGTATTGTAATTAAATTATGATTAATCTTTAATTTTAAGTTTCATTAGATCTTGAATTCTTTGTCATGCTTTCAAAGAAATAAGAGCTTTAGTAGTTGGTTTTTTTCTAAGTGCAATTCCTTTTCTAGTATTTCTGAATTTTTCTCTAGTTTTTACTATATTAACTTTTTCTACATTAACTCAGTATAAAGTCTCAAAAGCATTCTTGATTTCAACTTTATTACATAAAGGGTTAACTTGCATTGTGTAAACTCAAGTTAATTCTAATGCCTGAGTTTTCTCAGTTATTATAGGTTTTTTTATAATCTTAAAAAGTTCCATATCAAAAAGTTATATTTATGAGTAAAATTGTACTAAAAATTCAAGACTTTCTTTTGTAAGTATTAAATCCTTAAATTTAAGTAGGTCAGCAGGATTTAAATAATTCACACCAATTGGTTTTACATTTTTTAGGTTTCTAGTAGCTAGAAATAAATTTCTATCATCTGGTAACATTGCGAATAATGCAGTTACAACTTGCATATTAGCAACTACTGTATCAATACTTTTAGTTTTTGAGTCATCTACTACTAGAGATTCAATTACTTTAATTTGTTTTTCTCTTGCTTTATTAGATAGAAGAGTAAGTAAAGCTAATCTTCTTTCTTTTTTATTCATCATTATAGTGAAGTTTCTATTTGATCTAGGACCAAAAGCAACTCAACCCTTCTTTCTAAGTGGAGATCTAGCCCCTCATGCACGAGCATGTCAAGTTCATTTCTGTTTATATATCTTTCTAGTAGATCATCTTCTTTCTCATCTAGTCTTAGTATGAGCAATTGGATTTCTAGCGTTAGATCTTTGTAGCATAAGTAGTCTATGGATAAGACCATCGTTAGCTTCTTTACCAAAGATTACTTCATTTAATTTAATTTTTCCTGATTCTACACCAGTTGAGTTGAATAATATCGCGTCCATTGTCTATTTACTAATTAGAAATTTAAAACAATAAGGGAGTTTCTAGCTCAAGGAACTGGTCCCTTTACTGCTATTACATTAATATTTTTATTAACAAGTTCTAGAGGCACATTTTTCAAAGTAACTTGATCAAGTCACATATGTCAGTGCATTTTTTGTCATGGTTTAGTTCTTCTTGGTTTACGATTACCGATAGAACCTAGTGCTCTATGGAATTTTGAACCAACGCGTCCTGGACCTCATGAAAAATTATGTCTTTTCATTGCTCCGGCGAAACCTTTTCATTTTGATATACCGATTACTTTTACTTCTGCAACTCAATCTAATATATCAAGACTAACGATGTCTCCGATTTTAAGGTCTTTTAATGCTCCAGTTAGAGGTACTTCTCTAATAGTATCTGTACCAGTAATTTGTAAAGCAATAGATTCATATCAATCTTTTTCTACTGTTTTAATTTGAGCTACTTTCAATTCAGGAATTTTGATAAGCGTAACAGGAATAAGAGTATCCCCTTTTATAATACGCGTCATCTCTAATTTTTTTCCTATTATTCAGGCCATTTTTTTTAAAAAATTAGTATTATTAATTACTATTACGAATTATAATCAAATTTAATTCGTAAGAAACTTTCATAAATTTATTTTAAACTAGAGGTTGCAAGGCAACTTAGCTTTTCAAATTTTTTTTAAGCTCGCACATTTTATAAATAAAATTCTTTTTGTCAAAATTAATTTTACTTTTCTTTTACGAGGTTTTGAATTCTTTTTTCTGTATCTTGTATTATATAGTTTAATAGAGCCAAAAGAACTTCTTTTCTATTCTCAGTTAAATTAACTTTTCATGAATTAATCAATTCTATTCTTGGCTTGATAGCTATAATCAAACTAGACAGTATTTTGATTTTATCTTCTTTCTTTTTATCTTTAATATTGTTAGACAGATTATTCAGAATTACAGAATATTTGGATTTATAGGTCTCAATTAATAGATTATTAAGTCATTTTGATATTTTTTCTGATTCCTTTTTTTCTTCTTCAGTCAATTCTCATGAATTACTTTTTTGATCAATGTTTTCTTTATTCTGTCAAGAATCTTCACTTCAAGATTGACTTTTTTGATCATCATCACCTATTATTCAAGATATATCTTCTTGTGACTTTTGTTCTATTTTATCAGTCTTAGTGTTAATTACTTTCTCTTTTTCTGCATAACAAAGAGGTACAATAAGAATTGCGATAAGAACAGATAGTATCTTAAAGTCTCTTTTCATTTATTAAAAGTAAAAATTTTAGTTAAATATAGACTAAAAATCTTATTTTACAAACTAATAATGTGAAAATAGTGTGAAGAGAGAAAACTATAATTTTAAATATTTAAAAAAATTAGTTTGGATTAATAGTTCAAATAATTTTTGATACTACTCAAATATCATAACCAAATTGGTTTAGAGTTTCAGTAGAAAAAACTGAATCTATCTTCATTGTTCAATTAATAATTGAGGTAATATCTACTCAAGTTAAGGTTGCTACTGAATTATTTGTTAAAGCTCTTAAAATATCATTCCCTTCTACTTGGTTAATATTTATATCACCATCTATTGCATATGGAAAATTAATATTTTTATTTACAATATAATAAGTTCCGGTTGAAATTAATAAATTATTATCTAGATTACTACTTCATGAAAAATTAAATAGAAGTGATGGAATGTTGGTTATATAAACTCATCAGGTTGAAAATTTCATGTATCAAGGATAATTTCATTGAACAATTGCGGAATACAATTTTGTGTCACTATTTTCATCAGCATACGAGGAATTTAATCAGAGTAATGATTCAAAATTATTATAATATACCAAATCTTCTTTGTTTTCCAGTATCGCTCAGACTTGGAAATATTTGTAATTAAAAGAAGCTCAATAACGATAATAACACTTAGTAGACGGGTCTATTGGTGTTTTTGATATATTAGCAAGTTTTCAAATATTTTCTCATGCATCTCAATTGAAAACCATATTCTTACCATAAATTGTTCCCATAGTTATATCTCAATCAGGTTTAGGAAAAATTCATCATTTAGTTTTATATATTGAAAGTCAGGTTTTAATATTATTAATATCACCAATTCTTATACTATCTCTAGCTTTTATAGTATATCATATATATAAGGAAAAGGCTATGGTAAACAAAATCACCAAAATAACAATTGTAATTATAATTTCAATAATAGTAAAACCTCTTTTAAATCTATTTTTCCTTATTTTATGAGAAAAAATGGATGATTGAATGTTGTGAAATTTAAAACTACACATGTCCATAAATAAATTAAATTATGGTTTTCAAAAAATATTATCTCAAAACTAATTATTCAAAACTTTTGATTTATTATTTCCTAAAAACAATCATAAAAATAAAAATAATAATATTGCAACATAGGATGTTTCAAATGTGTGTAAGACGACATTCATAACTAATACGCCAAAAAAGGAGAAGAACAATGGTTTACAAATTGGATAAATTCTAATTAAGATAATTATCATAGCAATCATGAATAATGTAAATCAGATTATTCATCATTCAACTAATTGTTGAACATACCAGCTTTCTGGTATGAAATATTTTTCGTTTTCTGCTACAGGATTATATGTTGCTCTGTATCAAGGGCCACTTGATGCTAATCATTTTCACATTGGCTGAGATAAAAATTGATTGAATCAATTAATCATTCTCTCAGAATGTCACTTAGATGAACTTGGACGAATTATTATTTCCTGTATATATCATCAATATTTGATATAAAATATTCCTCAAAGTACAATCAGAGCCAAAAATACGACAACACTCTGTGAACGGTATTTTTTGATAATGGATTTAAGATTAAGTAACATTAGAAATCATAATCAACCGAACACTCCTAGAAGTGCACTTCTTGAATAAGTCAAAAATATTAATCATCAAACTATAAATAATATTACAAGTAAATAAAACATATAATCTTTTTTGTATCTCCAATAATTATATAACATTGAAACATAAAAAATTAAAAAAAACGCTGCCTGGTTTGGTCAATCAAAAATTCATTGAAAACGTCTCACGCCAGCTCACTCAACACCATGATAAATTGGTACTCATTCAGTAAAATTCCAACTACTTAATATTGGTGAAAATCCAAAATAGACTAGTATTGATTCACCAAAAATAAAACGAACTAAAATGCTTATTAATAAAGCCAATGATCAACTAATTACAAATAATCTAACATAGTAAGAAATTTTTTCTTTTAATAAAAATCTTCAATGTCTTGCAACAAGAAAAATTAATAAAAATTCAAAATCATATCTTCATCAATATATAATAGCCTTCAATCATGTTTGATTAAAAATGGATATAATAATTAAATATATGAAATATCAAAGAATTGAATAATCAATAATATCAAGTTTAGGAATTTGTTTTTTAATAAAAAGATGGACTCATAAATAAGTTGTTAAAACAAAAAGCAATAATTCTTTATAAATTCACGCTCAATGTAATCATATTTTATATTCAAGAAAAACTGAAAATAAAACATGAAAAGGTAATATAATTATTAAGAACTTAATAATATTCTCAAAAGAGAGAAAGTTTAATATTTTTTCTTTCATATAATTTAATATTTTATACAATTCAAAAAAGACTCGAAAGAATAGGGGCAAGAAAAGATAGTATTACAAATACAACTACTATCCAAATAATAAGTTTTTTATTTTTCATAAAATTTTATTTTAATAAATCATGACCCTCTGAGTTTATGAAAACTTTTCATAAATTCAAATCGAATTCAATATTTCATTGTCATTGTGGATAAATTCTCCTTAAAGTATATAAATATTGTCAAAGGTTTTTTATTTTATTTGGGAAATCTTGAGTAATTATATTTGCAGGAAAAATCTTGATATAATTACCATTATAGTCATAACTATCTGTATTAGTATTAAAAACTCTAAATTTTACGTTATAAAAATATTTTTTTACAAAATCATAATCACTATCAAAATCAATAGTACTTGGTTCGGACATATATGAAAATGTTTTCCTTACGGAATTAATCTTAATTTGATATTCTCAATTAACTATAGAAACTGAAATATTGGAAAATGGAATTGGTAAGGTTTTTGAAATAATTTTGAAATCTCAATCTAATAAATTATCTTGTTTGAATACACTAATAAATTTTGATTCCTCTTTGGTTTTTGGTTCATTATTATTAACGTCTCATTCAGAATAAGAATATCCATCATCTCAGATATTTTGTGACCCCGATAAAAATACAATATTAAAGAAGTCCGCAAAATTATATTTAGCTTTTTTATTATAATCTTTTTCAACTATAAATCTGTCTTGAAAAATTTGTTGTTTTTCATCAAGATTGATAGCTTGTGTATTAAACATACTATTAACAGTTCAATTAGGATAATATATCATTACGTTACTAATAATATGTCATATTGGATTAAGTTTGAATGTGAATTTATTTCAAGAAATATATACTTCTACTTCGTAATATTTATCACGATTCATTGTTGATTGATTAAGTAATTTTATATTATTTATATCTTCTATTCAATTAAATTTAACAATATAAGAAATTAGGTCTTGTTCAGACAAGCTAAATGTATCATCAAAGACTAGCGCTCTTATTTTTTTTGTATCAGAATTAAGTTTTAAAGAATCAAGATATTTATTATAATCTTCTAATGTTTCTATAATCACTTCTAACATTTTATATTTTTTTGCTAGTTCAGAATAATTAGTAATCAAAACATTTTTATTATAAAATGAATTTAGATTTTTATCAAAAAATGGTTTTTTATTCTGTAAATCGTTGAATCACGTTCTGTGAAGTGAACTTAGAAACTCAATTGTGTTTTCTCATAAATTAGTAGATTCAACTGTAACATTATTTGTCTTGATATATTCTGGCTTAAGTACAACTCAATCAGTAGTATTTTGGAAATATTTTTTAAATATTCCATTGTTGACATTTGTTATGATTTTTGAAAAATTATAGAATTGCACTCATAAAGCATTAAATCATTTTCAATCATCTTCTATTGTTGAATAATAATTATCAAACATTTCAATAAGGTATATTATAATACTCACGGAGTCTTGTGAGATTTCTGTGTGTGATAATGAATATTGCGTTAAGAAAAAGGAAAATGGTAGAAAATCTTCGTCTTTTAACAATTTTCTTTTTTTAATATCTGCAAGATAATTATTTAGATAACCGTCAAGTTCAGACTTTTGTTTTCAAGAAAAGTTATAATTAAAATACACATCTGATAATGTACTAAAATAATCTTCTGATATCTTTTTATTATTTAGAGCTTGTTTAATTATCCTTCCTGCATTAATTGAATCATTATTAATATTATTACTATTGTCGGACAATAATATGTTACTGTAATACGCAAGATAATAATAACTCTTAAGAAGTGAGATTCATTCGTCTTTTTTCTTATCAGAAATTCTTGCAAGCTCGTCAATTGCAGATGAAATACTGGCATAATTTTCACTTTGATTTTTCGGATTATTTATCAATTCTAAGAAATTTTTTATAATTATTCATTTATAGTATATTTCTTTTTTATATTGATTATCAAAAAATGTTTGATAATTAACCATTAGAGAATATCAAGGCATTTCATCAAATTTAATTTTCAATACAAAATCATACATTTTTTTATATTTTTCTAGTTTGGATGAAATATCAGCTTTTGTAATTCAGACAAGATTTTCTTCTCATTCTTTAACTCAAACAAGAGTGTGTTGTGCCTGAGGATTCTTCAAATCAACATAGAACATAGAATCAACCATTGATATTCTAAGTACATCAGCTCATTTAAGAAGATCAGTGTATAAAAAATTGTGTTTGAATAATAAAGAAGGAAATAATTTAAAATGAGTTATACTTTTATCATTTTGTATCATTCAGACATCAAGGATTGTATTGAATGAATATAATTTAAAATCGTTAATGTCGTTATTTAAGAAAAAAGTTCATTTACCTAATTGAGCTATCTTAAAGCCATTACAGTTAACTTCATATTTTTGGAATACATCATTAAGAACAAAAATATATTGTCAAGTTGAAACATTAATTTTTATTCAAGAATCAGTTACTTGGATTTTTAGTGGATCTTTATTTTCTGACCTCTTATAATATATTCCATCTATTGGATTAATAGCGTAATATAAATAATCTGCACTATCAGAATTCCCTTTTATAAAAGTTTGTTTTACTTTATCATAATAATATAGCTCATTACTAACAGATAAAAAAGTGTTCAATTCTTTTTTTATATCTTCTTTTGATTTATCTTTGAATCCAGAAAAAGTTGATAAAATAATTACTATAGAGACTATTGTAAGTAAAACGATGAAAATTATCCTCCTCATAAATAATTTTAGAAATAATAAATTGGGGACATTATACACTAATATTTATAAATCTCAATTACTTTATACTTGCTAATTAGAAAAAAATCTCTCAAATTCAGTTTTATAGCCTCTTGCAAGGTCAATGTTTTTAAAAATTGTACCGATTTCACGGTTATTCTCCATTGAATTATTCGTAAGATTTATGCTTCAAATATATAAAATCTCATCATCTATAAGAAATGATTTAGCATGTATATATGGTTTTTTGGGAGCTAAAATAGGAATTCCCACTAATTTGAATTTATCAAATGCTAATTTATTACTCTTTGCCTTATTAATATCTCATATTATTAATTTAACCTCAATTCATGATTTATATTTATCAATTAGTAACTCTTGAAATATAGGATCATCAATGCTTTGTTCATAGATATATATTCTTTTTTTTGCTCATTCAACAATTCTATAGAGAGGAATTCTTGAACAACTTGGAGAAGATATAATTGTACTATTACAGGAAATAAATTTTTCTCAAATAAAATCATTTTTGAAAATATTTTCTAAATATTGTAAATCAGATGAATTATTTCAAATTGCTAGAAATTCTCTATTCTGAGTATATGTTGAATAGCTAATATTTCATGTAGAGATTATATATTCATTATCAATTATAAAAAATTTAGAATGTGTGAAATTATAATTCTTAGCGTAAACAACCTTTGCTCAAATGTTTTTCAGAGACTCAAATGTTTTTTTATTAATATTTCAAAGTCAGTACACATTTGACTCCAAAATAACCTCAATGTCCACTCATCTTTTCTTGGCATCAAGAAAAGATTTAAGAATTCTTTTTTCTGTGAAAATATATGTCTCAATATATATTCTTGTTTGTGCCTTACCAATCTTTTCTATTATTTTATCAATTACGGTTTTATCAGGTGTTGTAAGTACTTGATAATACCTTTTTTCGATATTTTTAATATCAAATTTTGAAGAAAATTCTTTGCTTTGTTTTTCTGCAACTATATTGGAAACTTGTTTATTGTGATGATCCCAATATTCTCAAGAGCAAGAAACCAATAGAAGAATGAGAAGAAAAAACAAGGAAAATCATTTTTGAAAAACTTTATTCTTCATGGCCAACTAAATAAATGATATTTTTAGTTCTTTATATTTAAAACCAAAACTTGTTAATGTAGATTGAAAAATCTCATGAATATCTTCCTCTAACAACTTAAATTCTGCATTCACAATGGGTTTCTGGGTTTTTATTGTAACTTTTCAATCAGTTACTTTAATTGAAATTATATAATCAAAAAGTTCTTTTTTGCCTTTAATATCAAGTAAATCAGCCAGTTTTCTATAAAGAACTGATGAGATTAATTGTTTTCAAATATGTCAAGTTATGTCAAGTTTAAATGTCATAATTTGTCTAAATATATGAAATAATAAATCTCTCTATTCAGCAAAGATCAGAGAAAAATTCACTCTTAATATTCATATTTTTTAAGAAATCTTCAGAAACTTTTCTCTGATCAAATCATATCTCAATAATTACAATTACTTGTTTTATTTTGAATTTATTTTTAAATTCTAGAACTTGCTTATAGAATTTCTTGTATAATTCAAATCCTGTTTTTTTTCATCAAAATAACGCCATTTTTGGCTCATTTCTAGTATCTTCACTCATATTAATCCAATCATTATCCTTAATATACGGGAGATTTGCAGTAATAAGAATTATTTGGTTTTTGAATTCTTCCATTCATCTATAATTTTGCAAAAAAAATGAGAGTAAATCGGACTTAATTATTTCTAATTTTGAGTTGTGTTTATTTTTATTCTCTTCTGCAATTTGAATAGCTCTAGAGCTTTTTTCAAGTCAATAAATATAGTATAAATCGGCGTTTTTCTCAATTGATATAGGAATAATGCCCGATCATAATCATACATCAATAAGGGTCTTAATATTATTTGATTTGATTATTAAAATAGCTTTTCTAACTAGACTTTCTGTATCTAGACGAGGAATAAGTACATTTTTATTGTATGAAAACTTGAGATAAAAAAATTCTATTTCTTCAAAAATTTTAGTTTTCAAAGGTTTTTCTATTAAAAATAATAATTGTAAATCCTAGAATAACAATAATATATAGAATCGCATATAGTGTATTAGAAACAAGGAATACTGAACCAATTTTTACATTACTTAAAATTACAGACTTTAGATTGAGTGCCTCAAAAGGAGGGAAAATAATATAAAAAAATCTAGAAATATTAATCATTAACATACTCTTCATATTAACAGCCATATCATAAATAGATGTAATTGAATGAGATATAAAATAAATTAAAATAGTGAGTACAATAGATAATATTGATGAGATAAATGTTGATAAAAATAAGATTATAGCAAAAAGCACAAGCAATTTAAGGTATATAAAAATAATTGATAAAATCAATAAAAAACTCAAGGCAGATTTTGAATATATAACTAGAGCTAAAAAAATCATTGACTGGAAAAAGATTATCGCAGCTAGAATCATGGTAAATCAGATGAATTTGCCGATTATAAATTCATATCTTGAAATTGGTTTTGATAGAATTAAGTATATAGTTTTTCATTCAATTTCTTTGAAAATCAACTGGCTACCAATAAATATCACAGAAATAAGTCCAAAAATCTCAATCATTGCAAGTCAGAAATCTAATATAATTTTGTCTGTCTGTCACATAGATAAAGAGGCTAATGCAAGACTAAAAATTATAAGTAGAACTCCAAAAAATAAAATCATATAAAGTATTTTATTCCTCTTTAATTCACGAAATGTATTTAGCGCAATATTTAACATATCAAATTTTGTTATTATATATAATTCAACTAGACTAATTTTATAAAAATCTCAGAAAAGTAAAGTTTATTGTAAATTTTGCAATAATTATATTTTAAAACAAATTCTAACCTTCAATTCTTCCAGTATCATTCCTTGCTATGACAAGGAATCTATAAAAACAATAAAAAAACCCTAACATAAGAAACAAACATAGGATAACAGATTCCTGGTCAAGCTAGGAATGACACTAATTTGATTATTTAAATAATATATGATATAATAATTACATAATTATTCACTATTATCCTATGTCTTTTTTTGAAACAATATTGAATTGATTTTGAGCCAATAAAACTCAAAATTCATTGCTAATTAACGAATTAGAAAATAATCCCATAGATATTCAATTTGATAAAATTAATAATCAAAGAAATAGACTATTAAGATATTTAAAAGATGAAGAAAAAGTTGATATTTTAATTAAACTCTGACACGAATTAAGTCCAAAAGAATATGAATATTTTATAGCATATATTTTCAATAAACTCTTAGGATATACAACATTCGTTACTTGAGGTTATAATGATTGATGAATTGATATTAAATGAGCAAAATGGGTTGATTGAAAATTAGAATATATAGCAATTCAATGCAAAAGATGGAATGTATTTAATATTAAGCAAAAACATATTAAAGAATTTTATTGATCGGTTGCAGATATAAAATACAAACACGATGCAAAAATATATTTTGCAACTTCAAATTACCTTACTCAAAATGCAAGAAAATATACTGATGACCATGATATAACTTTCTTGGATTATTCAGTAATGATTGATGCATATAAAATGATTAGTTGGGATGATTTTTTATTTTATTTAAAAGAAAATAAAAAAAATATGGGTTGTATTGAGGATAAACATTTTACAAAAAAAACTATACAAAAAACAAATACTGTAAAAGACATATATTCTCTACTTAAAGAAATTAGAAATAAGTTAGCAAATAAAGAATGATTGCCAAAACATTGTATTTTTCCAGACAATACCTTAAAAGAAATTGCAGAAAAAAAACCTCAAAATAAATCTGAGGCTTTAAAAATTAAATGAATTTGAGAATTAAAATTTCAAAAATACTTTACACATTTTAGTAAAGTATTAAATAACTAACTCTGTTTCATCTGCGTATCATCCTTTTGTTTCTTGATTTTTACTACTCTTCATTTTTTGAAGATACTTTCTCTTCATTTCATCTCAATATCAATTGGCGTTCCCCAGAATCCGAAGAATTCTCTTATTTTGTTCTCGATATATCTTGTATATGAGAAATGGAAATGATCTGGCCTATTAACTGAGATTAGGAATTTTGGGGGGTTAACATCAACTTGTGATCCATAGAATACTTTTGGTTTATGCGATTTTTTATTTCATGTCGGAGCATGTTTGTAAACAATTTGTTCTAAGAAATTGTTGAAGACTGCAGTTTTCACTCTTTTTAATCTTTCGTCTTTAATTTTGATTGCCGTTTCGAGAATTTCGTCAAGTCTTTTACCAGTTACAGCTGATGTAAATATTGGTGTAACAAAAGGAAGAAAATCAAATTTTAGTTTAAGATAATTCATGAATTCATCCATTATCTTTTCTTTGTCTATTCCTGGTTTTGCAAGAACTTTATCCCACTTATTAACTACTAGGATTATTCATTTTTTCTCTTCTAAAGCTCTTGAGACAATATGTTGATCTCAGGCAGTAACTCAGTCAAATCAATCAAGAACAATAGCAACAACGTCTGATCTTTCTATTGCTCTCTCGCTTCTTAATACACTCCAATCTTCAATATTCTGTGATCATATTTTACCAGTTCTTCTTATTCCGGCAGTGTCTATTAGTACGAATTTTCTCTCTTGGTATTCAAATACAGAATCTACAGAATCTCTAGTAGTTCATGGCATATCTCTAACCATTACACGGTTTTCTCCAGTTATTGCATTGATTATGCTAGATTTACCCACGTTTGGTCTTCCGATGATTGCAAGTTTGATGAATGCATCATCATAATTCTCTTCGCTGTGTTTTAGTCAAAGTTTGACAAGTGTGTCTATAATGGCAGTTTTTAATTCAAAAATTCATTTTCTATGTGATACACTAGCGAAGAATACTTGCTCAAATCATAGAGAATATAGCTCATATCAATCATTCACTTTTGATTGATTGTCAGCTTTGTTTCACACAACTATTACAGTTTTTTTTGATTTTCTTAGGATTTTTGCAATTTCTAAATCTAAGTCAGTAACTTTGTCTACTTCAAGAACAAATACTATAACATCGGATTTTTCTATTGATTCTTCTGCTCTTTTTCTTACATCTGTAAGAATTTCATTATTAGAACCCGCATTCAATCATCAAGAATCAGCTATTATGAAACTTATTTCATTTTCAGTATCGTTAATTTGGTATTCAATAATATCGCGCGTTGTATTTTCGGTGTCAGATACTATTGCGATTTTGTGTCAAGACAGCGCATTAAAAAGGCTTGATTTACCAACATTCGGTCTTCATACTATTGTAATTCTTCCTAGCATATTTTCATTTATTTAATAAGTCACGGAATTGTATGTAGTTTTAGTAAAAAGTCAAAAAGTAACAAAAAAGGTGAAACATGTTTTGATTCACCTTTTTTAATTTGAGTTTATAACTAATGTTTAATTCATTTATCCATTGATTTTACTGGAGAAAAGTCAGAATCCATATAAAGATAATTTCCATTGTCCATTTTTACACATACAACCTGAGTATTATTTTTACGAAGTATTTCTGGGAAAATAAAAACAATATGCCCTGTTCTTCAACTTACTTTTGCAAGAGAAAAATCATCTGCATTAATACAAACTATAGTTCCATTATATAATTTAACTCTCATTATTTCATGATTTCATATTTTGAATTCTTGTAAGTTTTCTGTAATAAAACCTTTTTTATATTCTATTCCTAGAGAATCAGCTAATTCCTTTTCTAATTCTTCCTTTAATAGTGTTAACTTAACTATGTCTCTAACTTTTTTGATAAAAAACAGTTGTTTAGGTTTTTCTGCAATTCAATTTGCTCTTTGATAATTAGGATTAAGTGTTCCGTGTTGTTCCGCAATTATTCTCATAAAATATGAATTAAATAATAAAACTTTTTTAGTATAACATAATTAAAAAAAATGCAAGTTCAATTTAACTAAATAAATTATAATACTTAATAAACTAATTTTAATAAAAAATTGAATTAAGAAGAAAAATTATATAATAACTCGCAATAATTAAAGAACTCAATGAATAATAAGAAAAAAAATATAATAATCACCACAATAGTAATTATCCTGATATTATGATCTGGATGATGTTATTATTACTATACAACTCTGAATAATAATTTTGATACCACAAAAATAGGTTCGGATTGAGAAAAAAATACTTGAGACACAAGTCAAGATCAAACTTTAAGTAAAGAAGAAAAATTAGCCCAACTTAAAAGGAGAATGAATTTTAAATCTATAATTAGAAAGTGAGATTTTTATAGTATCAAAAATATGAAAGAAACGGCCCTTCAATATTATATTAACGCTTATAAAAGACTTAAAAATGACCATATAATTGAAAAGAAAATTTGAGATACATATTTTGAAATGAAAGAATTCAATAAGGCTTACCAGTTTTATTCAAAAATTCCCTCTTGAGAAGCCGACGAAAAGCTAAAGGATAAAATCTTCAAATCTCTACTCTATACTGGAAATAAAAATATGAGAGATGAATATAATAAAATTAAAGCTCCAGAAAAATTAAAAGAATATTATGATAAAATTCTTGTTTGTTATACATGAATTAAGAATTGTCTTATAGAAATCAAATCTTACACTTGATCAAACGATAAAATAAACACAATTAAGTCCAATATTCTTAATTTTGAAAAGATTGAACACTCAGATTCAAACTCAAAATATGCCATATTAGCGTGAGATTTTATGAAGAATAAGGATTTTCTCGCTTCTGCATTAATTTGACAGGAAACACTAACAAAAAGACCAAATTATACATCTGTACTTAAACTTGTTTGATTTGCGCGGTACGAGCTCTGAGATTACAAAAAATCTAACGAATATCTACAAAAATACTATCAAATTGAACCAAAAGACTTTACTGTAACCTATGTACTTGGTATAATTAATTTTTATCTTGAGAATTATATTTCATCCAATCTTTATTTTAATGCAGCTGTTCTTAATTGATATACTCCAAAGACAGAATTACAAAAAAGACTTGCATATAATTATTATATCATAGGAGATAAAAAAAATATGCTCAAGGTTTTTAGATATATATTAGACGAGGCTGATACAACTCAAGAAGATTATAGTGTAGCATTATACACTGCAATTGAAGAAAAAGAATATTGAAAAGCAATGTTATGGGCGAATAAATGAATCAAGAGATTTCCAGAAAGTGATATGATATATGCATTCAGATGATGGTTATATTCACTTAGATGAGAAGAGGCCAAAGCCCTTAATGATCTTAATCTTGCTGTCCGAATGAATAAGAGAAATGCAGTTGCACTTTATAATCTTTGATTAATTTCATACAAAAAATGATATTATGATGAAGCTATGAAATATTTTAATAATACTGTAGAAGCAGATAAAAATTGAACTTTTTGAGATAAAGCAGAACAAAATATTATAGATATCAAAAAAGAACAAGAAAAGTTGATTAATTCTTGATCTCAAATAAACTCTACTCATAATTAACATTAACCCATAGAATTATGTCAGAAAATAAAGACGCTTATAAACCAGTTGAAAAAGTTAATAAAACGCCAGAAAATGCTTGAATTCTAAAAGAAAAAGAGAAGATTGATTTAGAAAGCAGGATTGTTGAAACACTCAGAAAGCTCAATGGAAAACTTACAAAAAAAGAAATTATGGAATTATTCCATAAAATAGAAGTGACAAAATGACTTGATTGACTCAGAAATGAACTTGAAAAAGAAGTGAAACTTGGATCAAAAGAAATATGAGAAGATGTGCTCAAAGATTTGTTAGATCTAATTAAAGAAGCGAAAGAACTAACTCAGAAATGAATTGAAGAATTAAAAATTGAGTTAAATAAACTTAATACTTCTAAGAACTACATAATAGATAAAAAAGTATATTTATCTTCAAAATTTAGTTGGATCAAAAAACTTGAAGATAGTGAACTTGGCAAAAATATAATAATAGATATTTCTTGAATTGCTGTTTGACTTGTAGATTCAGCAGAAGCGATTTTCAAAATTTTACTTGGATTAATTAAAGATCTCATAATGTTGCCAACAGATTTAGTGAAAATGAATAAAAAAAGTAAATAATAAAATATACCCCGCTAAAGCGGGGTATATTTTATTATTTAATATCTTCAGAATATCTTATATCTTTAGTCTTAGATTTTAATTCTTCTAGTTTGGCTTTGAATGCAATATCAATTTTTTCTCATTCAGAACTAAACAATGTACCTTGTCCCGTAAATCTGCTTTCAATCATTCTTCATATATCAGCAATCTTGCTATCGGTTCAAACAAAAGGAAGCTGATTTAATTTAATAAAAGCTAACTTTTCGTTAATTCAAGCATAATACAAATACAAATATCATTTAAGGAATTTCATGATTTGTAATTCTCAATCAGTAGGAAACCTTTCTCAACTAGCTACATCTGCTAAATTATTTTCTTTATCTTCAAGAGCCTCATAGAAATACTTAATAATATCAGATTGTTGTTTTGGATCAAGTCAATTGAATAATCTCTTGTATTCATCCTTACACTCAGTTAAAGAAAACATTTTATCTCTTTTTTCTATAAACTCAATTCTATCATTTTGTTGTTTAAGTTTGGCTTCTTTTTTTACTTTGGACGCTGCAACCTCTGTTCAGAGTTTTGTACGATTTTTTGTAGATTCAGACTTAATTCAAACTTTTTCAATCTTAATATTTTTTGCTTTTTCAAGTGTTTTTGCTATTTCTGAATTTTCTTCAATTTGTCTAACTCAATCAACCAATTTTGCTAGCATTAATTCATCTTTACTTAATCAAACTTTTGCCATTTTTATTGAATTAAAAAATATATTACTCTCATCTTACCATAAATCGCTCCAGAAGTCAAAAAATGAGATATAATAAATTCAAGAATATTATAGTTACTTGAATATATTAAAAAGAGTGCTAAAAATAAATATACCATTCCGTATTATGACACGGAATCTATAATTTAATATTCATTTATAAAAAATTTCTAAGTAATAATTGATACGATATTATTCCCTTCTCAAAATACTTCATTTTTAATAATTTCAAATCCATTAGAGACAAATAATTTCTTTAGTTCTGTTGTTTCAAATCAGTGATAATACCTAGCAGACTTCCCTATTTTGATTGAAAAATCTCAGTTTCATAAATAACTATTTTCATATTTTTTGAAATTATTTTCTCAGAGAAGATTCCAATTTGTCATCATTATAAGTCATCCGAAATTTAATAAGTTTTTCACACGAATTAAGACCTCCATTCTATCTTCAAGACTCTCAAGATGATGAAAAGATGCAATGAAAAATATGATGTCAAACTTCTGTCAAACTTTGTCAATATTGAGCATATCAAGAACCTGGAAATCATTATAAGGAAATTCCCCTTTTGCCTCATCTACCATACCAATTGATGAGTCTATTCATAGATAAGAGAAATCTGGCTTTGATTCTTTTAGATATTTTAAAAGCCTTCAACTACCACAACCAACGTCAAGAATAGATATTTTTTGGTTAAATATTCATGGGATAAAATCAATAAAATAATCTATCTCTGGCCATTTGAGATTTTTCCTAGATTTTGAGAATGTTTCTGCGAATTCATTGTAGTCAACCATACTATATTTTTGTTATTTTAAGAACTGACTCTAATCATTTCTGTAGATTGTGAATTACTCATCAAATTTTACAATCAGAAGATTTGTGACAAATTTGTTTAGAGCACATTGCAACTCAGAGATTTTCTCACATAGAATTAAGTACTTCGAATACCGTTATTTCATTTTTTGCAATCTTCACTCCCCCATTTCTTCATTTGTTCGAAATTATAAGACCTCATTTTTCGAGCTTATTTGCAATTTTTCTTAGTATAGGCTCGTTTATACTCGTCGCGAGAGAAATCTCGTTAATTTTCATAAAATCTTTAATTTTTAGTAAAAATGTCACTAGAATTATCGCATATTCACTTTTTGCAGAGATTTTTAACATAGGTTTAATATAATTGATTTAATAGTTTTTTATTCTTTTTCCACTTTGGCATAACTTTAACACGAAGTGCTAGAAATACTTTTCTACCATAAATATCTTCTAATTCTAGTCTTGCCAACTTACCAATATTCGTCAGAGCTTGTCCATTTTTACCGATAATTATAATTTTTTGTGAGTCAGAGTTCACATAAATATAGGCTTGTATTCTAAGTAAATCACCCTTTTCTTCTATCTCGCCAATCTCGACAAAAACCGAGTGAGGAATCTCATCTTGGAAGTTGAGAAATATTTTTTCTCTAATGATCTCACTAATTCTGGTCTCATAATTCTGGTCTGTATAGTAATCCTCATCATAATACAGTGGTCAATTATTGAGCTTGGTCTTAATCTGAGATATAAGTTCTTCAAATCAAGACTTATCAATTGAAGATATTATCAATTTATTGTCTGGAATCTTAATTGTTGTAATATCGGATTTTGTATATACTTCTATAATTGGTTTATCTGAATTGTTTAATATAGAAGTAATAATTTCCTCTTCTGCTCATAATTCCCTAGAAGAATCTATAAATCTCAATATAACATCAGCATTATTAAGCGAGTCTATCACTCTTCATCTAAGGTGTACGAAGAATTCATCAGATCATTCGTTCACTCATGGCGTATCGAAGAATATTATCTGAGAATCATCATCATTATAAATTCATTTGATACATTTCTGGGTTGTTTGAGGTCTTTTTGACACTATAGACACTTTCTCGTCAATAAGTGCGTTGATGAATGTCGACTTCCCCGCATTTGGCCTACCAATAAGAGCCACATATCATACTTTTTTCACTATTAATTCTTGCATAAGTTTTTGTTAATTTGTATAATTTTAAGTAAAAATCTCAATTTTCCAAATCAAAAGCAAAAGAAAACAAAAATCGGATTTTTCTAAAATCCGATTTTCTTTTTTGTTTATTACTATTTAAGTGCTTCTGCAACTTCTCCTGCAATTTTGATAGAAGGTTTAAGAGTTTTTGATCCTATCGCCCACTTAGCTGGACAAACAGTTCCTGGATTAGCTCTCATGAATTGTAGTGCTCTTATTTTTCTTAATAATTCTTCACTATTTCTTCATAGTGGTCAAGAAGTGATTTCTATTCATCTTATAATTCCATCTGGATCAATCATAAATGTTCCTCTTGCGGCAATTCCCGTATGATCATCAAGAACACCATAAACATCTGACACTTCTAGATTGTGATCAGCAAGCATAAGATATGGAAAATCTTTCATTAGTAGTTCATGTTTTACCCATGCTCTATGAGAGAATTGTGTATCAGTAGAAACAGTTAATACATTTACTCATAATTCGTCAAATTCCTTCTTTACATCTGCCATATCTTTTAATTCTGTAGGACAAACAAAAGTAAAATCAGCAGGATAGAAAAACAATACTATCCATTTACCATTATAATCAGATAGTCTTACAGTTGTTTCATCGTCTTTTAGAGGATTATAAGCGGGTAATTCAAAATCAACGGCAATCTTGTCTATTGCAATCTCAAGTCATAATTCACATCAATCTAGTTCTTCAGAACAATTACAGTTTTCACACATAGTTTTTTAGTTAAAAATTAAACCAAACAATTATATAATTTAATATAGTAAAATCAAGCTATAAATTGAGTTGACAAAACAATTATAATCAATATAGTTCAAAAGTTTATTACAGTAGTATTAATATATTGACTAATACAAGAGGCCTTGATAATCAATCAAAAAATCATACAAAAGGAAATTATAAACCATAATATTCTCCGTAGTCATATTAGCCAATCTCCTAATTCCAACCACAGAAAAGAAATAGCTCTAAGAAGACTAATCAGCCCATCCGGAATCTCCGAACTATTCTCAGTAAAGAACGTATATATAGGAAAGAGTGTTGATAAATAACTTGATAAGATGCTGATAAAATAATATAAATTAAACGATTAACTTATTTAATAAATAATTATGAGAAATATATTTCAAAAAGTACGTAGTATTTGTAGTAAGATTACTGACAAAGAAACAAAAGCCAAAAGTACAGTTTGAAACAATAGAAATATTGTGAGTAGATTATTATGAGATAAGTATTGTGTTCAATCTGACGTTTGAGATATTATAAAACTTAAAGCAAAATATTGTAATCTAGACTTAAATGAATCCTTAATTGAACAAATTTACCAATTATCTTCAATAATAGATACTCAAAAGGATATTTGATTATTACCACTTAATTTTGATATTAATATAGAAGTTTTACCAGACAATGTTAGTCAAAAAAAGACAGATGAATTGCCAACACTAAATTCACTCTTATTTACAGAGAATCTTTGTGAAGACAATATTTTGAATTATATAGCAACATTATTTTGTGCTGATAGTCTTTGAGACAAAAGGTGTATTGACGTAATATTACAAACCTGACTAACACCTTGAGATAATATTTCACCAAAATGGTTTATAATTCATGATAGTCTATTAAAGGAGCTTGAAGAAGATAATATTGAGAATAGGAAAAAATTATTATTATTTATTATGAATAATATTTATTTGAACTTCAAGGCCTATAATCCAGAAGAAAATCCAAAGATAAACTTCACTGCAAAAAGAAGGATACTTAATAATGCAGTTAAAAATTGTAAAAAAATGTTTAACAAAAAGGTGAGTGCGGTAAGAATTAATTATATGTTATGAGATAAAATAATGTGGAAATGATACCTTGCAACAAGTAATAATCCTCTAATTGAAAGATGACTAAATATCAAAGAATCTATGGAATTATTATTTGAATGATTGAATCAGACAAAGAAAATATTACATAAATAAAATTTAATTCTTATATTATCTTATGAAACAAATATTAATTCCACGATCTTCGACGTGAGTTAGACAATGAAATTCTATCAACAAAGAAATATTATTTAATTAATTAACCCTCTTACTAATATGTCACTAAAACTTAAACAAAATATAAGAAATAACGATGAACAATCAAGGAAAAAGTGTTTAAATATTTTAAAATTAACACGCACAACAATACTTGCGGTTAGTCTGATATTAAGTAATTGATGATTTGCCTTTGCAGAGAATTTTTGATCTACACAAGTAAATAAAACAGTGTCAAAAGCAGAAGAAGATAAAAAAATTCAAGAGATTAAAAAGATTTTATTAATGGTTGACGATATTGGTTTTACACAAGAACAATGAATACTAATAAAAGAGGCTCTTTTAAATTATATAATTAACAAAAATGATTGATGAGAACAGGATTTTTATAATATAGAACTTAATAAAATACAAATTAAATCTATTTGAGATTATCAACAAATTCTAGATTGAGACGAGGATCTTAATGATATTCAAGTTGAACAAATGAATTTTGATAATTTTATTAAAATTATGGATTCATTATTTAAAATTGAAGAGAATAAAGAAAGTGTAAAAAAACATAATTGAACAAATACTAATGAAGAAGTATTAAGAGAATATAAAAAAAACCTTTTTGTGCAATCTATTTATATGAAAAAGGTGCTTCTTTCATACGACGATAAAACCAGATTAGAATTCTTAAGCCATTGGTTCAAACTATTTAATGACTGAATTTCAAAATCAATTTCAAAATCAAGGGTTGTTCAAAGATTGATTTTATCTTCTTCTTTTGGAATAGTTTTAAACAAGTATCCAACAGAAGAAATGAAAAATGCCACTAAAGAAGAATTTATAAATTATTTTAATTTTATTGCAACTCAAGCATGAAGATATGAAATATTAACAAGTAATTGAAAGATATTATGATTACAAATAACAATAGATTTTATAAAAACAAAAACTCATTTTTTCCTTGTATGATGAGATTCTCTGACAAAATACAACATTCCTTGAAATTATTATTGCAAACTTGTAAATAATTATATCAAAAATATTGAAACTATAAAACAAGAGCTTAAAGAAATGCTCAAGAAAAAATCAAAATGACTAGAAGTATAAGGTGAATTTTGACAAAATAGGTTTTTTAGTATAGAATCTAACTAGATATTATTAATTATAGTACTATGATTCAAAGAAATTCTCCCCAAAATCTTTTTGATTGAAAAGAAGCCCTAAAACCAACTCAAGCGGAAAAAAAAGCTTGAATTATCAAAGAAACAAAATCATCTCTTCTATGCTTAAGAGCTTGAATAATAGCATGATGAATTGCTACTATTATGGGGGTAACTGATTCTGCGATGGCTAGAAATATGAATATGTATGAGCCACTTGCAGATGCTTCTGGTACAATACTAGTAAAGAAAAAATGAGAAGTATCTGATCCTTGAGAAATTACAGAAATAATTAGAAAATCCTGAGCTAGTAAGACATTCGAACAAACAATAATTGAAATGTCTAGACAAAATAGAGATTTAATGATTCAAACTGGTAAATCAGTCCTTAGAGTGGAAGCTATATCTAGGCCATCTCAACTTGTGAATAATTGAGATTTGTTACCAAAATCTAAGCTATATAAACCGCTTACTAAAGATAATTATTCTCAGATTGTTACAGAATTATTTGATATAAGCGATACAAAAAATTGGTTAAGAAATCCCGATTGAAGTGAATTCTCTAAGACACAGGAAACAAATTATGCAGAACAAATGTGAATAGAGGCAAAAAGATACCAGAAAAAACTCGATGACTTCAGAACTAAGTTCTCTGACAAAGCAGTTGAACAATTCATCAATCTATATAACTCTTGAGCGGCTAAGATGTCTAACCAAAGTAGAGAAGAGCTTAGAAGACTGTTAGTTGCAGCGTCTAGTGTTGTCTTCTTTGTCAACTCAGATGATAATACAAGAACTAAATATGCCTGAATCACTGCTACTCAGCTATGAGAATATATAATTCTAACTTGATGAGAAGGTGGTTTCATAGTTGCTAAGGTTATGGTCTGAGAAAGCACACAAGATGCCCTTAAGTATCTTCTTCCATGAGAAATTGCAATCAAGAACTTTAACTCTATCACTTGACTTAATGTTCCACCAAATCTCTCAGAAATAGCTCTCAGAATTATGACTGAAACATTTAATAACAACTTAAAAATTGTTCAGTGAGAGAAAAAAATATGAGAAATTCAAGCAGAAAGAAGAAAAATACAAAAAGATACTGAAGAGGTTAATAAAAGAATTGGGAAATTGGATGCAGAAATTGGGAAATTGGATAGAAGCACATATTTAAAAGAAGAGTGTGGAAAGATTGCTGATGAAATTGAATTAAAAGTTAAAGAATTTATTAAAAATCCGTGAGATAAAGAGCTAGAAAATAAAATAAATTCTTTAATTGTTAAATTTAGAAATTTTAAAAAACAGGCTGAAAAAGAATTATCCAAAGATAATTTGAGGTGAATTATTGCAATGTCAAATGCAATGGAAACTACTTGGATTCCAAAATTCTTCAGTCTTACAAAACCCAAATCTTAATTAAATAATACAACTAACATAAGTCAAATGGAAATATGGCAAATCTATGCCATATTTTTTGATTTTTATAATTTCTAATGTTAGAATATATTTGTATTATACTAATTCTATGTCTACAGATATACAACAAACACAAATAGAAAACATATCACCTTCTCTTGAAAACAAGGGTAATTTTTTGAGCCAAATCAAATCTAATCCTGAATTTATTCAAGAACAAAAGGACAAAATTATCTCTTTCTATAATTCGTTATCGGCTAGTGATAAAGAAAAATTTGAGTTGGAAATAATAGAAAATCAGGAACTTCTATCTGTAGAATTCGAAAACATTTTTGCTGGTATTAGTAAAAAATACTGAACAGTAAAAGTTGAACAAAAAATTAAACAAGAAGAATCTGGTTCTAAACAAGATAAACAAGAAAATATGGGCATCATATCTGTAGAATGATGAAAACAAGAAAGAATCGAAACAAAAAAAGTAAAAGATAAAATAGTTGATGATACTCTAATTTTAAAAGCAAAAGCTAAAATAGATGCTTTTTATGGTTTATTCTGAGGTAAGGATTGATTAGAACAAAAATTACAGGAGAGTTGAGTTGATGTACAGGGGCTTAAGAATAAGGCCGCTGCAAGTATCAAGAAAGATAATCCTAATCTTGATGAGAATTCCGAGGAATTCAAGTCTAAGGTTGAGATTTCTTTCATCGCCAATAACAGGAAGAAGATAGTATCTGTAACTCCAGAAGATAAAAAAGCTCAGCTAGATGCTCTTTATAGAGATATAGTTGAAAGTGCTGATAACCTCAAAGTAAGGCTTTTTTGAAATAATGAAAATGATAAAGGTCCTGCATTCTGGCCTTTTAAAGATAGAGACAATATTATTATTGGCGATAGACAAGAAGTTGCCATTTCTATTCCTGATTGAGTCGATATAAGTAGAAGATGATGAATAATTAGTTACGAAGAGAAAAAAGATTGATATACTGTAGAAATTAACATAGATGAGAAACCACCAGAGAGATATATCAAATGAGAATGAGTGAATATCAAAGTTAATAATAAGGATGTAAAATATGAATCTCGTTATGAATTCATGGTAAAAAGAAAGAAGCTTGAAAGAGAAATCTCGTGAATCAAGGATTATTTAGTAAATAATAAAAACAAAGTTGAGTCTATAAAATATTCTAATAAAGAATTAAAGGAAGATTTCAATACTAGATTAGAGAATTTTAAAAAATGAGTTTATTTAGAAAGAAATGAGAAATGAGGACTGGTTCCAATTAATCTACCAGCACCACAGAATAGGGAAGTTGCTGAACAATGATTAAAGGAGGATTATGAGAAAATTATGAAAGATAGACAGATATTAAGAGTCTATGAAGAACAAGAAAAACTACTTAAAGAACAAGAAAATAAACTTATAGAATTAAAAAAAGTTGAACAGGAATCAATATTCAAATTCAAAAAATCAATAGCAGAGAGAGATGAAATTGCAAGATCTAATATCAAATATCTAGCCAAAACTCACTTAAATGTTTTCTGAGAAAACAATATTGATAGAATTATAGAACTAATCAATAAATATCGCGCAATTAATTGAAATGCTTGAGCTCGTGAAGTAGATATTGATGAGTGATTCAGAGAGAGTGATAAGTCTATCATGATTAATAGCATGACCAAACTTCTGAGGGTTAAATATTTCAAAAATATTGATGAACCAATAGATTATATTGGTTGAAAACTAGTAGACAATAATTTTGTTATAGACAAATTAATGTCTAGTTGAGTTATAGCAAAAGATAGAACAACTGTAGATTTTAATAAGGTTGAGGAGCTCTTAAAAACAGGGAATACTAGTAAGCAAGAAAAGAGTGAAAAGTAATTAAAATAAAAAAACTTGAGTAAGTCCAAAATATTTTTTACCAAAAAAATTTATTAATAACAAAGTAGGACTTATTATTCAGAAATAATATTCTAAAGTAAACAAAATTTTATAAAATTTTGTTTACTTTAGAACTTGTTCATGAAATTAACGAAGTTCAATTTTGTAATAAAATTTCTTTTAAATCATTTCTTAAAACATTAAATCATATTTCGAGATCTTCTTTATCTACAAAATAGGCTATTCATCTCAAAAAAGCTATTTCATCCAATTGTTTAATTGGCATACTGTATTTTTTTAATTCATCAAGAATGTCTTGTGGATAATCTATTTCTACAATTAGTCAAGTTTCTGGATCACTATATCTTTCAGAAAATAACTGATTTTTAGCGTTCAAATCTTTTCAAGATATTATTGTATGTGACATGATAGATATATTAAAAATATAATATTATTGATAATAGACTAGAATCATTAATTGTCAAATTTATTATCTCTGATATTTTTAACCCAAATTAATTCAGAGCCTTTGTGATAATTCTTTTAATTCTTTATTGCTAAGATTGACATATTGTCATTCTTTGAGATTACCAAGAAGAATATTCTCTATTCTAATACGCTTAAGTTTTTTTACTTCGTGTCATACCTTCTCAACCATTCTCCTAATCTGTCTGTTCATTCATTCTTGAAGAACTATTGAGAATGTCCCAGAACTTAATCTTCTAATCTCTGCCTGTTTTGTTTTTTTGCCAAGAATATAAACTCACTCTGACATTTGTGCAAGTTCTTCATCTGTAATCTTGCCATAAACTTCAACCACATATTCCTTAGAATGTTCATATCTTGGATGTATTAGATAGTTACTTAATCTGCCGTCATTTGTTAAAATAATTAATCAGGTGGTATTTTTATCAAGTCTACCAATAGGGAAGACTCTCTCCTTAATATTAACAATATCCAGTATAGATTCCTCATCTCATTGTCTACATGTTGTAACAACTCCGTAAGGTTTGTTTAGTTTAAAATAAACCAATTCTTGTTGTGCCTTTATCTCTTCATTTTTCATTTTGACAATATCAACCTTAGTATCAATACTCTGTCAGATTTGTGCAGGCTTACCATTTACAAGAACTAATCAATCTCTAATATATTCCTCAGCCTTACGACGAGAACATATTCAGGCTTGACTGAGATATTTTTGTAATCTGATTTTATTTAACTCTTCCATTAGGTAAATTTTATTAAATTATTATCTTCTGTTCTTATTAAAACACTTCAATCACTATTTGTTTCTATATGTCAAAAGTATGTGAAGGCGCTGGCTTTTTTATGTCATCATCATCAGTGAACTTTAGCAATTTGAGTCAAATCTACATCATCTCTATTAGTTCTGAGTGATCATTTAACCATATTTTCTCATTTCTCGTATATAAAGCACATATAATCCACATCGTCAAGCATATTAAGCCTTCCAACTATACCAACAAGCTCTTCATAATCACATCAAGAATTAAGTATATCCTCTCTCGTAAGATAACTAAAGCCAGTATTTCAAACTTTTTTTAGTCTTTCTAGTGTTAATCACAATAATTGTATAAAATTAATTGAGCTATTAAGAAAAATATTGTCAGAAATAAGGGTAATATCTCATCATTTTGACATTAAGTCAGCAACAACTCAAAATGTTACTGCAGTAGTATTATCAAAAATAAGTGATCATGTATCGGTGTAAATTCAAGTAAGTAATGCTGTTGCAATATATCAGTTATATTTATATTTCATTGTGGTAAAAAAATCATGTAAAACTGAGGCCGTTGAAGGATTATCTATATTAACCAGGTTAATTTCTCAATAATAATTATTGGAAACATGGTGATCGATATTAATCGTATTATTTAATGAAAAATTGTTTTCATCAAGAAAACCGGTAAGTTTAATGCTTGCTATATCAAGAAATATAAATAAATCAAAATTTGATGCAACTAAACTATTTTGTACGGTTCATATTCTATTAAGATAAGAAAGCCCATCAGGAACTCAATCTATATTAATTACTGTGGCAGTAATGTTTGAAAAATTAATTTTCAAACATTCTTTTAAGGCTGCTGCACTTCAGATAGTATCTCAGTCAGGATTTCTATGAGTAATAATAGCAATGTTATTTGCCTCTTGAATTTTGTTATCAATTTGTAAATATATTTCTTTCATAAAATTATTTAGTAATATTTGGTTGTATAATTGTTACTTCTTCTTTTAATTCTATGGCGAATTTCCCAAAAATTGTTTGCTTGATTATATTATTTAATTCCAATATGTCCACACAAGTTGCGGTAGTATCACTCATTAGAAAATTTGCATGGTCACTAGATATAAATGCTCAGCCAATTTTCAATCCCTTGAGTCACGCCTCATCTATTAGTTTACCAGCAGAATTTCCTTGAGGGTTTTTATAAAAACTTCCACAACTTAATCATTTTGGTTGTTTTTGTCTTATTTCATTAATAAAGTTAGTATCAACAATCAAATCACAATCAAGGTTAATTTTTGCAGAGATAATGAAATATTGAGTCTGTTCCTTTAATTTACTATTTCTGTATGAAAAATCAAGTTGTCTATTGCTATAGTCAAGAATTTCTCAATTTTCAAGATTGAGAATTTTTGTAGAAATTAATAAATCTTTCATTTCTAATCAAAAACATCAAGCGTTTCAAATAATCGCTCAACCCAAAGTCCCAGGAAGTCATACCCATGCGTAGAAAAATTGATTTCATTCTTTTTCAAACATTTCTTTTGCTAATTTTGAAACAAGTTCTCCAGATTTCACCTCTAGAATATTATTCTTGAGATTATATCAAGCTAGACTATTTTTAATAATAATTCAGCTAAATTCCTCAAAAGTAAAAAGTATATTTGTGCCCTGTCATATGAAGTATAATTCAAGATTATTAAATCTAGAAAAAGCATAAATATCTACTAATTTATTAATATCATCTTCTGTCTTTATTTCAAAAAAATATCTAGAAACAGCCTTTGTTCTGAATCATGATAAATTCGTAATATCTTTGTTTTGTTCTAAATAGTCTAACATTTAATTCATTTATTGTTGTAATAATTCTTGAGTGCCATACCTGTGTGTGATTTTTCAACTTTCACAATATCCTTGAGTTTACCAGAAAACAATAGTTCTCATCACTTATCTCATCAATCGGGTCAAATATCTATTATATAATCTGCATTGGCAATTAGATCTAAATTATGTTCAATTACCAGCACGGTATTTCATTTGTCCACAAGTGAATCCAATATGTTAACAAGTTTCTGCACATCACTGAAATGAAGTCAGGTTGTCGGTTCATCAAGAATATATATTGTCTTGGTTGTTGATCTTTTTGATAGTTCTGTCGCGAGTTTAATTCTCTGTGATTCTCATCAAGAAAGTGTTGGTGCTGATTGTCAAATTTTAATATAACCAAGTCAGACATTATAGAGAACTTCCATTATTCTTGATATCTTAGGATGTGCAGTAAAAAACTCTCTTGCTTCTTCAACATCCATATCAAGCACCTCTGAGATTGTTTTTCACTTATATCTAACCTCTAGTGTTTCTTTATTATATCTACTTCATTTACAGCTCTCACACTCAACATAGACATCTGGTAAGAAGTGCATTTCAACTTTCTTCACTCAGCTTCATTCACATACTTCACACCTTCATCATTTAGTATTAAAACTAAATCTTCCTGGTCAATATCATCTCTTGAGTGCCTCTTGAGTTTTGGCAAAAACTTCTCTAATATGAGTAAATACTCAGGTATAAGTAGCAATATTAGAGTGTGGGGTTCTTCAGATAGGAGATTGATCAATAATAATTACTTTGTCGAGATAATTGGCTCAAATAATTTCCTTAACTCTACCAACAGTGTGTGATGATCTATTAAAAACATTGAGAAGATGATTTGATAGAATATCAATAATAAGACTTGATTTTCCTGATCAACTAACTCAAGTTATTACAGTTAGTATTCCAAGTGGTATTTTTACATCTATATTTTTAAGATTATTTTCTTTTGCTCAATAAATTTCAATAAAATTATCTATTTTTCTTAATTTTTTCTTAATAGAAACAATTTTTTTGTTAGATAGATATTGTCACGTTTCAGAATTTTCATCTTTTAATATTTGTTCATAAGTTCATTTAAATATAACATTTCATCAATGTATTCATGCTCATGGTCAAATATCCACAATGTAATCTGATTGCATCATAATATCTTCGTCATGTTCGACAACTATGACAGTATTTCAGATTTCTGATAATTTCTTAAGATTCTTAATAAGCATAGAGTTATCTTTTGAATGAAGTCCAATTGATGGCTCATCAAGAACATAAATAATTCATTCTAGCTTGGTGCCAATTTGAGTTGCTAGTCTTATACGTTGAGATTCTCAACCCGAGAGCGTATTTGCTCTTCTTGCAATTGTAATATAATCAAGACCCACTCAAGAAAGAAAATCAAGCCTTTCACAGATGTTTTTTAGAATTGATTTTGATATTATTTTTTCTGTTTCTGTAAGTTTTAGTTTATTAAAAAACTCAATAGATTGTCTAATATTAAGCGCTGATAATTCTCAGATATGCAAACCTCAGATAAAAACATTAAGATATTCATCTTTTAGTCTATATCAATCACAACTTGGACAAGTAATTTCTGTCATATATTGTGCAATTTTTTTGAGAGAAGTTTCATTCTTGATATCAGATTCTCTATATTTTCTTTCTAGATTTGGTATTATTCATTCATATTTTGTTTTGAAATACTTCACATTATAATCATCAAATGCAAATGGAATTTCAAATACATCAGAAAGTCAAAAAAGTACAATTTCCCTTTCTTTTTTTGAAAGCTTAGAGTATGGAATATTTGTGTTGATTTTGTATTTCACGCAAACTGCTTTAAGAATTTCCATATAATATTTGTGTTGATTCCATGGTAGAATTGCGCCCTCATTGAGAGTTAATTTTGAATTAATAATGTTCTCCTCTAGAAAAGCAACCTTCATTCATAATCAATGACATTCAGTACAAGCTCAATAATGTGAGTTAAATGAGAAGTTTGATAATGAGAGGTTTTTTAAACTATAATTACACTTAGGACAAAATGCGTCTTTTGAAAAAACTTGTAATTTATTATTTGTAAGATTTTTAATATGTAATATTCAATTTCATGCTTTGTAGGCTGTTTCTATAGAATCTTTTATCCTTTTCTCATGATCACTACTTTCTAACAACTTACCATCAGCAACTAATCTATCTATAACTATAAATATTTCAGATTTGTTATTTACACTTGGTAATTTTTCATCTCATATTGAGAAAATCTTTCAATCAACCATAAATCTTATAAACCCCAACTCAAGAATTTCTTTTTTTATATCATAAATATCTACATCTTTTTCAGTAAAAGGTGCTAAAATATAATATTTCGTGTCAGTTTTAAAAGATTTAATATAAATCAGAATGTCTTCTAAAGTATCTTTCTTAAGTGTTACATCCTTATGATTAGGACATTTCTGTGTTCCTATATGAACAAATAATAATCTATAAAAATCATAAATCTCTGTTATGGTTCCGACTGTTGACCTTGGATTTGATGTTACGGTTTTTTGATTAATACTTATTGTTGGAGATAATCACTTAATTTCATCAACTTTAATATCCTCATTAATTCAAGAAATAATCATTCTTGCATAAGTTGATAGGCTCTCAAGATATCTTCTTTGTCACTCAGCATAAATAGTATCAAATGCCAAACTAGACTTACCTGATCAACTCACTCAAGTTATTACTACAAGTTTATTTTTTGGTATGTCGATAGATATATTCTTAAGATTGTGAGTATTTGCTCACTTTATTTCAAGTAATTCTGACATTTTGTGTGTTTTTTGTTTAATATTTTATTTATATCCGAGCATTATATCTAATTTTCAATTCTTTCAAAGAAAAAATTTTATTAACTTAATAAATATTCTAGTAACTCTGGAAATTCTCTAGTTCACATATCTTCTATACAAAAATGTCACATATCTTCAAATTCTTTAATTTTGATTTCTTTAATCTCATTTTTTAGATAATTAACAGTTTTGATGATAATATCCATGTCAGTTTTTGATGATAATACCAATAAATCCTTTGTTTTTGAAATAAAATTTCTATCAAGTTTAAAATTAAAGAAATCTATATCTTCTTCTCTATCTATATTCAACCACGGAGCCACAAGTGCAACTTTATTGACTCTTATATTATTCTCTGAGAGCCACCTTATAATAAAACCTGCGCCTCAAGAATGTCAGACAAGAATTGTATTTTCATTAATATCAAATCTTTCAAATTCCTTTTTCCATAATTCATAGTTTGATAAATATGGTATTGGCATCTCTGGAGTTTGTGTGAAAATACTGTTGATTAAAAGCTGTTTTTGGAGCCGTGGCACCCAATGACTATTAGAAGATGACTCACTGTTAGGATCGAAGAATTGTTCTTCCTCAGACATTCAATGAATGATTATTGATGTTTTCATACTTTTATTTATTGTTATCTAAAAATTCTTTAAGATTGCAAAATTCTACCTCTTCTCTAGTTTCTTTTAAATCTTTAAAGGTAAAATCCTGTATTTTTTTATTAAAAGCCACGCAACAATTTTTGATTACTATTATACTGAAATCTCTATCATAAGAATCTTGTACCAGACTTCTTACGCAGAGATTAGTAAGAATTCCACAAACAATAATTTCCTCTGTTCATTCTAATTCTTTGTCCAGATTTGTCTTATAAAATGGACTTATTTTATTTTTGGTCAAAATTAGATCTGTTTCTTTTTTGTTTATATTTCACATTATCAGAGAGCTATTTGATCATGGAACAAAACTATCTTCAGAATCTTTTTCAACATGTTGTGTAAAAATTATCCTATATTTATTTTTTCTGGCAAAATTAATTAATACATTAACTTTCTTAATAACTCAAGAAATATTTCAAACAAAATAATTAGATTCTGGATTAATCCACTCATTCTGAAAATCTACTAAAATCAAGGTTTTCATATTTGATTAGTTAAGATATAATTTAACTTCCGGTGGCAAGAAAAACTCAATATATATTTTTTACTCAATTTTGTTTTAAAACCTTAGAAATCTCATTTGCTGTGGTTCAGGTAGAAATAACATCGTCTAATAGAATTATATTTTTTCATTTTATTAAATTCTTATATTTAGGATTGATTTTAAAACAATTTTTTAAGTTATTTAATCTTTTTTCTTTATTTAATCAAGCCTGATGTTTTGTATATTTTGGTTTTTTGACTAATTTTATAAAAGGAATTCAGCTTTGTTTTGACAACTCTTCAGCTAGAATATATGTCTGATTATACTGTCTAAATAATCTATTAAGAAAGAATTCTGGAACTCAGATAATTATACTGTTTTCTTTATTTAATCAGAACAATTTTTCTTGTAATATTCTATTATAAAAAACTATGAAATCTGTTTTTAGTGATTCATTATATCTGTATTTGAAACTTTTTAAATCTTTTTGTAAATTTTCTTCATAAATGAGTGCAACAAAAATCTTATTCAAATAAAATTTATTGAATTCTTTCTTATAAAAATCAGTTTTATCTCTATATACTTCGATATATTTTAGCTTTTCTTCTGGAATTAAAAAAATTTTTTCTAATATTTTTAGAATTCTTGAGATCATATTTAGTTATCTTTTAATTTAGTAAAACTTCAAAATAATAATAATGATTGTAATAAAAAAATAATTGATGTATTTAAAATATTAAATTCTTGAAACTTAAAATAATATACAATTATTGCAATAATAGAAAACAATATTCCAAAAAAAAGAATAAAATAATGATCATATTGATATTTGTTTTCAAAAACAAAAGTATAACCAAGATAAACAAATGGTAGCAGATAAATAAATATAAGAAATAATATATAATTTCACAATCATATTTCAATAAAATTTTTAATATAAATTAAACTTATTCAAAAAATTACTATTACAAGTGATATATAATTTTTAAACAAATAATGAACATAGTAATGAAACATAATTAATCCTGTAATAATTAGAACAAAATGCCAAAAATTAGGAAATATAAACAATAAAATTCCTGAGGTAATAAAAACTAAATAACTAAGAAATATTCAAAAATATTTTGATATATCATCATAATTTTTTAAATATTTAATTTTTGAAATAATATCAAAATAAAAAATACTCATAATAAAACCAATATAAGATAGTAATAAAATATAATTAAATTTGAAATAATATTGAATATAAAAAATTAAAATAAATAAAAAATATATAAGAAAATATGTATAAAATAGTTGTTTTTTTATATTATTTACAATTTTATCTAGGGTTATTATTATTCATAAACCAATGTAACTCAAAATACTATTAATTATAAAAATACTATTAATATTAGAATTATAATAAAATTTATAAACAAAGGTTAATATTATAATTAAAGAGAGGATCAGAAAATTATATCTAAAAATTAGATTAATTATTGTTTTTTGTTTTTTGATGGTAAGAAAAAATATAATTATAACAGAAAGGCTAATAATTAGTATTAAATAAGGAAATAATGTACCTCAAAAATTATAAGAAATTCAATATAAAGACAAATAGAAAAATGAAAATGCTATAAGATATGAAACCTTATGAAATAAGGGAATAGTTTTTTTAATTGTTTCTTTTGAAATTGAAAACTTAGATATTATAGATTCTTTATTTCATTTATTCTTAAAATACATCGGAGAAAAATAAAAAAACATTAATATTCAAATAAATAAAAATATTATTGTTTCCAAATAGCTTCAAAATATAAAAAATACTCCAGCAAAAACGAGATTTATAATTAAAAAGAAAATATACATTCCTTTTAAAAATTAATAACTAAATATATGAATGATAATATATAAATAAAAATGGAAATTACAAATATTGTAAGATTTTTCGATATTTTTAATAAAAAACCTAAAAGTGCAAATATAGTAATATATAAGATTGAATTAAAATTAATTTCATTTTTTATATTAAACAATTTATATATAGAAATATAAAAAATAAAAAAAATTGAATAAATTAGAAGTGAATAAATTATTAAATCACCTGTTTTTTGAATAAAATAAATAAAAACTTTATAATAATATTCAATTCATTTTATTGTTTTAATATATGATATTTTTTGGTTTCTAATACGATTAGTAATTAAAGCAATATTTTGTTCAATAAGTTTCTTTTTTAATGTTAGGCGTTTATATTTTTCTCTATTAAATATATTCTTTAATATTTCTTTGTTAATATTTTTTAGTTTGGAATTATATATTTTTAATTCTCTTAATATATCAAAATATTTTCATGAATTTTTATCAATTTTTTCAATTCTAGCAGTTGGATTAAATAATCATTTAAAATATAGAGTAATATCATTAAAAAATGATTTAATTTTATAATTAATATCATCTTCAGGAAGAATTATTTTCTTTGATGATCAAAATCATTTTAATAATTTATTTGTATCTAAAAGTATTTCTTTTTTTCAATCTAGAATATTTTTTTCAATTAATTCTAGTTGTAATTCTCAAATTTTAATAAGAGCTTTTTCTCAAATATTTTTTAATTTTGTTATGTTTGTAATATTTTTTACTTGCTTAAGAGCATTATATAAATCATGTAATTTTGTGCTTTTTTCATCACTAAGATAATCTTTATAATTATTTAATAAATGATCAATTTTTGAAAAAATTTTATCAATTAATAAATAATAATTATTAAGATCCTTCATTATAAATTCTGATAAATCAGATTCTCATTTACTTATTTTATTTCATTTAGAATCTTTAATTTCTTCAATTTTTGGTTTATCTTTCTTATAAATATTATAAGAATGTTTAATTTTTTGTGTAATAAGAATTTTTTCATTTTCTGTACAATCCTTTTTATCATAAATATAAATAACATTATATTTAAGTCATTCTACAAGTTTAATATATGCTTTAAAAATTTCACTAGAATTAATTTGTCCTGTTTTTGGTTGTCAATCTAATATAATATCAAAATAAAAAATACTAGAGGTTCCATAATCAAAATCCTCTACTTCTTTTATTTCTGAAATAGCATATCCTTGTTTATGTAAATTAAATTTTGCTTCGTCTAAAGTTTCATACTGAATAATTAATTCTATTTTCTGATCCCCTTTAGCACAAATTGCCTTAAAAAAAGCCATATTTTTATTTATTTATAATCAAAATTTAAAATTAATTATTAAATTATCCTAAAATTCTACTAGATAAATTATTTAATCTAGAATCAATAAAATCTTTAGATTTAGATAAAGTATCAAATGTCGCAACTAAAATATTAGAATTATTTACTCAAAATTCTCTACAACTAATTAATTCATTTTTATTCGGTCAAGAATTTATTTGTTCTAAATTTTCTTTAATTATCATAATTTTTAAATATTATCTAATATTAAATTAAATGAATTAATTTCTTGTTTTTTTTCTATAGTTTCCTCTACTTCAATATTTTTTATAGAGCTTTTTTGTTTTTGAAAATTTTCCATATTTTCATTTTCTTCAATAATATCTATTACAGAAATTAATTTTTTATAAAATCTATCTAAACCCTCATCATCAAGGAATTCAAGTGATTCAAGATAAAGAATTTTTTGTTTAGAATCTATTTGTAATCAATCAATAATTTCTTTTACAAGTAGAAGTCTATGTTCTCTTTCTTTATATTTTCTAAAAATATTCCCCAAAAACATAATTTAAATATATTAAATATCTAGTTCATTATAACACAAAGTTTATAAATTACAAAATATATTAGTAATTATTATATATTTATATATTTATTATTATTATTAATTATTTTTAATAAAACATACTTTATTTATTTTAAGCCATTTTTATAAAATAAAATTTAACATATATATAATTTTTTTTATATATTTTCTTTTAAATAAAGTAATATATTATTTTTTTAACAATTATTAAACATTTTATTATAATATTATTTGACTTGTTTTTTTATCTAAAAGCCATATTATAAATTTATAAATACTTTATAAAATATAAAAATAACTTTATGAATTTTTTTAAACAACAAACTTACATACTAATTTTAATAATTATAACTATTCTGTCATTTATATCTGGCTTTATGCTAGGACAAAGTAATATAATTACGCTTGTAAATATTGATAATTGATGAAAATGAAAAGTTACAATCGCACAAGATTTTAACAATTTGTTCAAAAATACAAAAAATAATATATTAACTTCTGAAGATTTAAAAATATTTCAAGAATCCATAGATATTATAGCTAATAAATATTATTCTGCTAATTCTATTTCAAAAAAAGATTTAGTTTATTGAATGATAAGGGGATCTATAGATTCTCTTAAAGATAAACATTCAGAATTTTTTAATGTTGAGGAAACAAAAAAATTTAATGACACTCTTAATTGAGATTTTGAATGAATATGAGCAATAATTTCTAAAAGTGATTTTTGAGTGCAAATAGATAGAATAATTGCAGGATCACCAGCTAAAGAATTCTGATTAATGGCAGGGGATATTATTATAAAAGCAAATGAGAATGATTTGAAAGATTTAACAGTAAATGATGCAGTTAATAAAATAAAATGACCAGCATGAACCAAAGTAAAATTAGAAATAATTAGAAAAGGAGAAAAAGAAATTATAATTAAAGAAGTTATTAGAAAAAAAATCACCATTCCATCAGTTGATTCAAAAATTATAGATAATAATATTTGATATATAATGTTATCTATTTTTTGAGAAAATACTTGAGATGAATTTGAAAAATCACTTAATGATCTAAAATCAAAAAATATTAAATGATTAATTGTTGATCTTAGAGATAATGGTTGAGGTTATCTTCAAACAGCCGTTTCTATCCTTTCTAATTTTGTAGAAAAGGATAAATTACTTGTTACAACAAAAGAAAAAAATATACTGAATAATAAAGCTTATTTTTCGCTTTGAAATGATAATAAAAAAATTCCCATTGCACTTCTTATAAATTGAAATTCTGCATCCGCCTCAGAAATTACTGCATGAGCACTAAAAGATTATAATTTAGCAATTCTAATCTGAGAAAAATCATATTGAAAATGATCGGTTCAAGAACCATTTATCTTAAGTGACGGAAGTGAATTAAAAATAACAGTCGCAAAATGGTATACGCCACTTGATAATATTATTGATGGAATATGAATTAATCCAGATATAGAGGTTACTTTTACTAAGGATGATTTTGATAAAAAATTCGACAGACAACTAGATAAGGCAAAACAAGTTCTTAATAAATTTATCGAAAATAATTGAAATATTCAAAAAACCAAAGATTATTACAATGAAGAAAAAATAAAAGAATCAAAAGATAAACAAATAAAAACTAGTAGTTGAAATATTAAATAATCTTATTATTTATAATATATTTTATTTAAAAGAAACTGATAAAAAAAATTTTCAATATATTGAAGATGAAAAAGAAAGACAAGAATATGAAATAGAATTAATCGCAGAATATATACTTCTGGCAATTCAAAATAAAGATAATGAACAAGTTCCCGTTGAATTAAAATCAAAGGTTAAAAATCTATGTAAAAAGTTTCCAATATATTTTTAGATAATATCATTATAAAATTTGCACTAAAATTATTTTTCAGTAAAATACTAGAGAAATTATTAATTTATTTTAAATATAATGTCATTAGACAGCTTAGAGGATTTAGATATATGAAATTCTTGATGAGAGAAAACTCAAGAATCAGCAACTGAAAAGAAAGAAAAAGCAACAAAGGCCGCAAAAGCGATAGCATGAATACAGAAGACTCGTAAAGATGAAAAAAAGGCACAAAAAGACAATGATTTTCTTTATGAAATAGTAATTAATATTATTCAAAATCCTAAGTATGATTTTCTAATTCCCTTTATCTCTGAATTACTCAAACACACCGTTCCTTCTAATTTAATTATCTGATGAATTTCTCTTATTTATAATGAGGCTACTTATATAATAAGATCTAACTATTTGCCTTGAAATACGACTATGATTTTAGATAAAGAACAAGCTTGAGAACTCAATATTAATATTAATTATACTCCAACCCAAGAAATTATTGAGTTTAGGGATGATAATATCCATGAAGCAATAAAATGAAGAATTAATGAGTGGATTGAAGATATAATAAGTGTGATTTCGTTTGATCCTTCAAATATTGTTACTAATAAATTTTTACATTTAATCGAGGAAGAAAATAGTAAAAATCTTATTATTAATTATATTGCGGTAGTTTTAACTTTCTTTTTGTACGAATTAAATATTTCTATTTCAAAAGAAAGAGCTTTTTTGTATTCAAGATTTGTTCTATGAGAAGCTGTTAAAAAAATGAAAACACTTAAAGTTGATGAGGATTTATTATAATTTTTTAATATAGTATTATGTGTTTCTTTTTGTATTTAATATTAAATAAGTTAACAAAAAATAATAACCTATTATAAATAATATTCAACATTCTCACAAATTGATATTAATTGTAGCAAAGCTAATTTTTCAAAAAAATCAAACGATAATTAGAATATATTTGAGAAATATGTATGCCATATATCATACAAATATTCAGAGAGTTTGATTAAGATAATATATTATAATTGCAATTGTTCATGTGAACATTGATATCGAAACCACAGGAAGAACAAGAAGATTCGAGATAATTGATATTATAGAAATTTTCCCAAAATTAATAAGAATTATTGGTAATGTGAATATTGTGACAGAAATTGTCGAAGTTAAGGATTCTTTTATTTGTAATTTGTTGGTAATGAACCAAAAATATTCAGATATTTTACTATTGAGAATAATTAGTCAAATTAGAGCTAAAATAGATAATTGAAATCAGATATCATAATTTAGTATTAAAGGATTAAATACTGCTAGAATAGTAATAATAAAAAGGAGAACAGAAAAGATATTAATTTTTCTTCAATACGACATCGTAGTATATCATATAATTCACATTAATCAGGCTCTGATGGCCGGAAGATTATCTCATATTAGTGTAATAAAAAATATCAAAAACAACGATATCAATGTAATTTTAATTATTTTTGGTAAATATTTCAAAAACACATTTAAGAATATAATTATTAATGTAATATTGTATCAACTCACAGTTATAATGTGAGACAATCAAGAATTATTAAAATCAGCCTTAAGTTCCTTACTATAGTTTCATTTTTGTCCAAGTAGAATTCCGCTAAGAAGTTTTGATGTATCTCAAGGGAATATGTTTTTAATCACCTTTTCTATACTATCTCTGAATGATAATATAAAATTGTTATAATAATTATTTTTATTTCATTTTTTGGTAAATTGATAAATGTTTGTTTGAGCCATAATATCATTCAACAACAAATATTTATCATATTGGAATCAATTAAAATTATTTATTTTGAACAGTCTGGAATCAAAGCTGATAATATCTCAATTATGAACACTTATTTTATTATTAATTGTACCAAGAATAGATATATTTTGTTCTATATCTTGATTATTAATTTTTTGTACTTTAATAATAAAAATATTAGAAAAGTCTCATTGTCTATAATTGTCTAAAATTAATCCCTCAACGTTTATCTTATTTTTGTAATTTGCCGTGAAATTCGAGATTGTACTATATCTTAAATTAATTGAATTATAATTGTTGATTGAGAGTATATATCATATAGATAATCAAATCAATATAATTACTGAGAATCTTAATGCTTTTCATTTATATGTGATTGCATTTAGTAAAATTACTATAATAATTAAAAAAATATACAAGAATTGTTCGCCTTGTATATTTGTTATGAATATTCCAAATAAGAAAGATAAAATAAAGGCATGGTAATAAATTAGGCTTCTACCCCCTTTTTGTATATCTTCGATAGTCATAATGAAGCATAGATTATTAAAGCAACAGCACCAATTTGGGTTATATTAAGAGTAGTGTATGTACTAAAAGTATCAATGCTCACATTAAAGAATTCAAAAATCAGAAGACAACTTGAAAAAATTATTATTCATAAGTATCAAACAAATCATTCTATTTTTGTAAACAATCTGGTAATATATAAGGCAGTAAACAAAACAAAACTTATTATTGAATAAATAAATGCAAGTGGAAATATTGGTCAGGAATAAGAACTTTTGCTTAGTACGGAATTATATGTAATTCAAATAGATAGATTTGTTGGTTTTCCAAGTATTTGTCAACCTAGAAATGCTCATATATATCAAACAATTGCGGCAAATAAGAAAGCCAATACAACAGCGTCAATATATTTTTCACTTTTTAATTTGAATTTTTTTATCTTAAAAAATAATATTAAAAAAAATCAAAACACTCATCAAATGATTGAAAAATTATAGTCTGGCATTAAGAAAAATTTTTGAAGAGATTCTTGGAATACAAATTTAAAACTTCTCCACTCAGAAACAATATAGAATAGCCTAGAGAAGAAAAACATAGAAATAAAATAAAAGAAAATATTATTTAAAAAGAAATTAGAATTAATTCAGTATTTGAGAGATAATTTATATAGCATCCAAAAAAATAACACGAAAGAAATTGATAATCAAATTCAAAAACTATATATTTGTATTCAAAATATTTCAAACTGGGGATACATAAATTAGAATTAATAATTAAAAGATTAATATCGTAATATTTATTTTTGTTTGCTTATAATACATTTTTATCTTGCGTATTCTGTAATTCTTTTTTCTCTAATTAATGTTACTTTAACTTCTCAAGGATAACTAAGATTATTCTCTATAGATAGAGCAACTTCTCTTGCCATTTTTTCAGCTTCTAGGTCTGATATATTATCACAATCAACGAATATTCTTACTTCACGACCAGCACTCAATGCGTAGGCCTTAGTTACTCAAGCAAATGATGACGCAAGATTTTCCATTTCTTGAATACGTTTGATATACTGTTCTACAGAGGCTCTCCTTGCTCATGGTCTTACGGCACTTATGGCATCAGCAATTTGTATAATCTGAGTCTCGATACAAGTATGAGCAATTCAATCATGGTGTCATTCTATGATATTTACAAGATTTGCGGCTAGATTATATTTTCTTGCAATACGTGCTCAGATCTCTGGATGCGTTCATTCTATATCGTGGTCCATTGCTTTACCGATATCATGTAGTAATCATCATTTAAGTGCAAGAGATGCGTCAGCTCCGAGCTCTTTTGCAAGTGCTTCTGCAATATATGCAACCTCTTTTGAGTGTGTAAGTATGTTTTGCCCATAACTAGTCCTGAATCTCAGTTTACCAATAAGACTTAGTATTTCATTCGGTAGTCCACTAATTCACATTTCATTAACAGTTTTTTCTCAGAATTCGAATATTAGTTTTTCTGCATCCTGTTTGTTTAATGCGACAATTTCTTCAATTCTAGCTGGTTGAATTCTTTTGTCTTCTATTAACTGTTCTAGAGACTTTTTAGCTATATATCTTCTGAATAAATCAAAACTAGAAATAAATACTGTATCTGGAGTATCATCAATGATAAGTGAAACTCAAGTTTCTCTTTCAAAAGCTATAATATTTCTTCATTCTTTACCAATCAGTTTTCATTTAATGTCATCATTTTCTAGGTGTAGGGTGGTTTGTGTTGTTTCTGCAATAACTTCTCAAGTGTATCTTTGGATTGAATTTATAAGAATTTCTCTTGAGAGTTCCCTCTCTTTTAATTTAATTTCTCATTTTTTCTTTTCAATAATCGCTATTAAATCTTTTTCATAAAGTTCTTCTGTTTGTTTGATTATAAGTTCACGAGCCTCCTCTTTTGATAATTTAGCTATTTCACTTAATTTGGTTCTAAGTTCTTCTTTGGTTTTTATTACCTCCTCTTTTTGTGTATTAAGCTCCTCGGTTTTTAATCTTAATCACTCATTTTTTTGTTCTATTTCTTCAAGTTTTTTGTCTAGTTTTTCGTCTTTTTCAAGGATTTTTTCCTCCATTTTTTCTAATTTTTCTCTTCTTTGGTCGTGTTCTATTTTTTCTTCATTAATTGTTTTTTGTAATCTTAATAAATCATTTTTCTTATTATCTAATTCCCTTTCTGTGTTAAGTCTTAATTGTTCTATTTCTTTTTGAGAATTGAGCTTATACTGCTCTAATTCTTTAATTTTATTTCATTCTAGTTCTCATTTCTTTTTAGACAGAAATAGATACATTAAAATGCCTGAGATTAGTCATCAGACTATGATTCAAATTATTAAATTTCACATGTTGTAAGATTTTTAAATATTATAAGACTAATCTTATTAATTAACACAAAGTACTGTTCTTTAATAGAACATTTGTAAAATGAAAGTATGAATTAATAAGAAAATTGTAAGTTTAAAATTAGTTTTTTGGTTTTTTCGTTTCTAATCAGTAAGTTTATAATATTCAAAATATGAAAATGTCAATTTTAATTAAGTTTGGTGGAAATATATTTGTGTATATAATCCAAAATCACTAATCAAAAATTTTATGTTAAAATACCACTGTATGAATTGTTCTTATATGTATAGCCCTTATGTATGAGATCCTGATAATAATATCGAACCAGTTACTTTTTTTGAAGATTTGGATGAGTTTTGGTATTGTCCAAGTTGTCATTCTTCTAAAGATGAATTTGTTGAAATTAAAGAAAATATTCAAGAAGTTTCCAGTGTAGATAGTATAATACCACAAGAAGAAACACATGTGCCATTTTATAAGATTATTGACGACAAAATTATTGTCAGGGTTGGATCTGCAGAGGAGCCTTTTTTGTGAGATGAGAATCATTTTGTTGAATATATTTGATTATTTGACGATAACGAAGATGTTATTGATATTGTATATTTGCCAAATTTTGAAGAAAAAGAATATATTGAGTTTGATTTACCAGATGATGAATTTGAAGTGAGATCAAGTTGTAATCTACACTGAGTATGGAAATGAATAAGAACTGATGATTTGAGCTTAGAATAAATTATTTCTTGAATTATTTAAAAAGTCTGATAAAATTTTAAAAATTATTCTTAACTAACTATTTATGCCCCACACGAAACAATCAAAAAATACTGTCATTCTGAACTTGATTCATGAACCCGACTGCCGTCAGGCAGGTCTATCAAATAAGAAACCAAAAAACCCCTACCTTAGAGCCTTCACCCTCGTAGAACTAATAGTAGTAATAGTAATCCTTGCAATATTAGCTACAATTGCTTTCTTAAGTTTCAACTCATATTCATCTTCTTCTCGTGATAGTGTTAGACTATCAGATATTAATTCTCTAAATAAGTCTTTAGAGTTATTTAATATTAATGCAGCTAAATATCCAGATCCTACTTCAGTATATACTAGAGTAGTATATA